>OLHA01001169.1_pt1 | contig 14520 bp, 15 predicted proteins | sample 1605961 | NCBI WGS metagenome assembly OLHA01 (sample SAMN03283288) | human gut metagenome | biome: human-associated habitat; material: feces | host: Homo sapiens | place: Peru | collected 2012
ATCATTCATCATTAAATAAATGGGTTATAAAATCTACTACCATTTTTAATTGTCATTATTATAGCTACGATAAATATTATGCTTACTAAAAATATAGATATATAGTCACTTTTTTCAAACTTTCTTCCACTATACCAAGTACGGCTTTTACCATTACCAAAAGCTCTTAGTTCCATTGCTGAACTAATGGTTTCAATTCTTTCTAAACTTGAAAAAACAAGTGGCATTATTATAGCTGCTGAACTCTTTATACGATTAAATAAGCTTTCTTTATTTGACATTTCAATTCCTCTTGCTTGTTGAGCAAATGATATTTCCTGATAATCTCTTTGTACATCTGGAATATATCTTAAAGCTATAGCCACTGAATAAGCTATTTTATAATTTACACCTATCTTATTTAAAGATGCAGCAAATTCACTTGGATTTGTAGCAACTATAAATAATAATGCCATAGGTATTATTGCAAAATATTTTAACGTTATGTTTAATTGATAAAATAACTGCTGCGTAGTTATAGTATACTGACCTGCAATATGGAACAAATCAGTCCTGCTTCCATAAATATACGTTCCCTCTAAAGGTGAAAATAAAAATATAGCAATATTATTTATAAGTAAAAATAACAATAATTTAGATAGTGATAATGATTCTATTAATATAGTTGCTAAGGAAAATAATATTGAAGATGTTAGTTTTGAGGGAATGGAAACTGTTTCTATTACTTTATCTAGTACATTAAAAATAACTGAGGGTGGTATATATAATTTAACTGGTATTATTAGTGATGGCAATATTTATATTGATACAAAAGATAATGTAAAACTTATATTAAATGGAGTTACTATTAATAGTAGTGATGGACCGGCAATTTATATAGAAAATGCAAATGTTGTTTATATTGAACTTGCTAGTGGTACAGTTAACTATTTAACTGATAGTGAAACCTATTTTGATTCAAATATTAATGGTACTTTATTTAGTAAGGATGATTTAATTATAGGTGGAGACGGTAAATTAGTTATTGATGCTAATTATGAAGATGGAATTGTATCAAAAGACAATTTAAAAATTATTAGTGGAGAATTTGAAATTGAATCAGTTGATGATGGTATTAGAGGTAAAGATTCAGTAGTAATAATGAATGGAAATTTTAAAATTAATGCCAGTGGTGATGCCATAAAATCAACAAATGATACTGATTCTAATTTAGGCTATATTTTAATTAATGATGGTACTTATGATTTAGAAACTAAATTAGATGGTATTCAAGCAGAAACTGATTTGGTTATAAATAATGGTACGTTTAATATTAAAACTAGTGGAAATGATACAGATAGTTCTAAAGGATTAAAGATAGGTAGTAATTTAATTATAAATGATGGTAATTTTGAAATAGATTCTTATGACGACTCAATTCATTCAAATAATTATATAAATATTAAAAATGGAAGTTTTAGTTTAAGTAGTGGTGATGATGCAATTCACGCTGATAATAAAATAGTTATTGATAATGGTAATATTGATGTTTTAAAAAGTTATGAAGGAATTGAAGCATCAGAAATTATTATAAATGATGGTGATATAAATATTGTTGCTAGTGATGATGGTATAAATGCAGCAAGTAAATCATCTTCAAATTATAATAATGATTTTTCAAAAAATATGCCTGATGATATGAAAGATTTAAGTAATAAATCAGAGAATATGGAAAATTTTGATCCTAAAAATGGTAATAAACCAGATGAAAACATGGAAAATTTTGATCCAAAAGATGGTAATAAACCAAATGAAAACATAGATAATTTTAATCCAGTAAATGATAATAAACCAAATATTGAAGATGTAGATATGAATAATAATATGGACAATTTATCGACAATTACTATAAATGGAGGTAATATTTATGTAAATGCTAATGGTGATGGTGTTGATGCCAATGGTAGTATTTATATGAATGGTGGTAAGTTAATTTGGTCCTATCGATAATGGTAATGGGGCTTTAGATTATGATAAAGAATTTAAAATAACAGGTGGCATACTAGTTGCTAGTGGTTCTAGTGGAATGGCACTTAATACTTCAAATAGTTCTACTCAGAATTCTATTATGATAAATTTTACAAAATCTATAAACGAGTCAGAATTAATAAGTATTTTTGATAGCAATAATAATGAAATATTTACATATAGTTCTTTAAAAAATTATCAAAATATAGTTATATCTACACCTGATTTAAAAAAAGGTGAAACTTATACTATTTATGAAGGTGGTAGTACAAATTCTATAGAAGATAATGGTTTATATGAAACTGGATCATATACAGGTGGATCTAAGTATGAAGAATTTACTATAGAAAACAATGTTAATTCTATTGGAAATACTAAAAATTCATTTAATCCAATGACTGAGTTTAGAAAGAATAAATAATTAAAAATTTTAGAAAATTATCAAAATTAAATGTTAATTAGTATTTATATAAATACTGTTAAATAATAAGGAATGTTTAATAAAAGTTAAATCATTCTTTTTTTTATTTAAAGTTCTTGCAAAAAGTAAAAATAGACCTTTTTAACTTAACTGTGTCAAAAAACAAAGTTAAAGTTAAGGAGGTTTTTTTGTGAATAAAAGAATGGGAGAAATATTAGAAAAAATGGGATTAGAAAAGAGTTATTTTAGTATATATTGTATAAGTACCAAAATAGGATTAGATAGCGATAAAAGATATAGAGATCAAAAAAAGATATATACATTTTTTGGATGTACATTAGATGGAAAGAAAAAATATATATCATGTATATTAGGAACAGATGTAGAAAAAACATCAGATTGGTATAAATTTTTTCAAGGATTAAAAAATAGGGGAGTAGAACATATAATATTTGCTTTGTTGCCGAGAAAAAGAGAAATGAAAGATGCGATAAAATTAAGTTTTCCAAAAGTAGAAATTTTTGTATCGTGTGAAAATACAATAGAAAAAGAAAAAAATATAGTAGTTATAAGACAAAGTTCATTAAATTGAACTTTTTTGTTATAGTATATATTAATTGTTTATTTGTTGACCATATTTATATATATTTTCTTACAAAAAATTCACTTTATTTTAAATAATATATAGTATAATGTAATTGGTGAAGAGTATGAACTTATTAATTGTAGAAGATGATATAACTATAAGACAAGGTTTAAAATTTTATTTAAAGCAAGAAAATTTTAATGTAATAAGTGTTGAATTTGCTGGTGATGCTATTAAAACTATTAATAATAATCACATTGATTTAATTTTATTAGATGTCAATTTACCTGATATGGATGGTTTTGAATTGTTTAAAGAAATAAAAAAAATAAAAGATATTCCAATTATTTTTCTAACTGCTAATGATTTAGAAGTATCTATTGTAAGAGGACTTGATATGGGAGCAGATGATTATATAACAAAACCATTTAAAGCAAGAGAATTAGTATCAAGAATAAAAAATGTATTAAGAAGAGTAAATAATAATCAGGATAATAACTTAATAAAAATTAGGGATATTGTTATTGATCTAAAGCAAGCTAAAGTTTTTAAGAATAATGTAGATGTAATGTTAACTGCTCTAGAATACAAAATTTTAATTACTTTAGCTCTTAATCCTAATACAGTATTTACAAGAGAAAAAATATTAGCGGATATTTGGGATGTTAATGAGGACTACGTAAATGACAATACATTAACAGTCTATATTAAAAGAATTAGAGAAAAGATAGAAGATGATATAACTAATCCTAAAATTATTTTAACGGTTAGAGGCATTGGGTATAAAATAGGTGGAATAGATGTTTAAAAATAAAGAAGTAAAGAAAATATTATTTTTAAATTTAATTTATTTTTTTATCATAATTATTATTGGGTTAGTTTTAAGTCTTTATAGCTTTAATTTATATAAAAAAAATCTTATTAGGAATAATAGTATTTTAGTAGGTAATATTTTAAAAAATCATCCAGAACTTGAAGAAGAAGTCATAAATGAATTAATATTAAATAGTGATACATATGATTATGGAACTGAAATACTGAATAAATATGGATTAGATGATCCTAAATATTTAGATTATTTAAAGGTAAATAATGAACTAAAACAAAATATTATTTTAACAAATGTTTTATTTATAATTATACTATTTATACTGATATCTATTACTTATTTAATTTTTATAAAAAATCAATATAGAAAAATAAATAAAATTGATAAATATATGAACAAAATATTAAATAATGATTATTCCCTAGATATAAGAGATTATGTAGAAGGAGATATAAGTACATTAAAAAATGATATCTATAAAATGACTATTAAATTAAAAGAACAAACCGAATTGTCTATAAAAGATAAAAAATATTTAGAAGAAACTCTAGCTGATATTTCTCATCAAATAAAAACTCCATTAACTAGTATGTATGTAATAAATGATATATTAAGTGATAATGATTTAGATAAGAAATCACAAATTGAATTTTTAAACAAAAATCGTAATCAATTAGAAAGAATTGAATGGTTAGTTACGACTCTTTTAAAAATTTCTAGGTTAGATAGTGGTATGGTTACATTAAAAAGAGACAATATTAATATTAAGGATTTAATAAATAAAACTATTGAACCAATAAAAATAATGGCAGAACTAAAAAATATTTTAATTGAAACAAATATAGAAACAACTAATTTTTACTTAGATTTTAATTGGACATTAGAAGCTTTAACAAACATTTTAAAAAATGCCTGTGAACATACTAATAATAATGGTAGTATAAAAATAGAGGTAAATGAAAATCCACTATATTTAAATATTAAAATAATAGACAATGGAGTAGGTATTAGTGAGTCTGATAAAAAACATATTTTTGATAGATTTTATAAAGGAAAAACAAATAAAGATAGTATTGGTATAGGATTAAATATGGCAAAAAAAATTATTAATTTACAAAATGGTGAAATTGAATGTATTAGTAAAATTAATGAGGGAACAACATTTGATATTAAATTTTATAAGAAAGTTATATAGGTGAATGATGAAAAAAGTAATATTAATTTTAAGTAGTTTATTAATTATATTTTTGTTTGTTTTAAGTTTTATGTTAATGATAAATAAAACATTTTATAAAACAAAATATGTAACTATAAATAATAATGAAATATTTATTCCAAGATTTTCTTATTTTGATAGTGAGTGTTGTATGACAGCTGCAACATTTTATTCGCTTAAATCAAAGCATTTACTAGATACTGAAATAGCTGAATATTTAAAAAATTTTAAATATTTTGAAAATGAAAATACTTATGGTTATATAAAGGGAAACATTTTTATTCAAAGCTATGATGTAATAGATTTAGGATTTTATAGAAAAATTATATTAACTTATTAAATATAAAAATTCTTCGGATTGAAGAATTTTTTTTTATTAATTATATATAATTTACTATAGGGAGGTGAGCTATGAACGAATTAAATAATACTGTAACCGCAACTGGTAATTACAATAATATTCCAACTAGTCTTACTTCAAATACTTCAATTGTAAATATGATAGAAGGATTAACTTTAACTAAAGATGCTGATAAAAAGAATTGGAGTGGTGGCTATCTTACTTATACGATTACATTAGATAATCAAACAGAAAATTCTTATACTAATGTGGTTATTACAGATGTAATTGATACAAATTTAGTTGATTTTGTTAAGAATAGTGTAACAATTAATGGGGCAGTTGCAACAAGTGATCAATATTCTTATCAAGAGGATACACATACTTTAACTATAAATTTGAATGAAGTCGCATCTAAGAGTCAGGCTACTCTCACGTTTCGCGTTGAGAAAAAAAGTTAATAGATTTTTTATACTAAAAAGTTGTTGTATATTACATTATGACGATAAAAAAGAACTTATTAGTAATTATGTTACTGTAATAAGCCCAATAAATAAATATTATGACAATTCTAGTTGTGGAATGCCATTTTGGAGAAACTGAATCACTGCAAGTGATTTTTTCTTTTAAAAAAAATATGTTTTCACATATTTTAAAGAAATGCTTTTAATTCTTCAATTGTCTTTTGTTGAAATTTTAAAAATTCGCTAGCAAAATCTAAATATTTTTTATTAACTACCTCTTTATAATTAGTAATTCTTTTTTCTATATCAATAGAACCCATCGAAATACCTTTAATTAGCATATCGGCAATTGCGGCATCACTATTATCAGATTTAACTTCTTTTTTTATACCCATTTTAGCTCCCATTTTAGCTAGGTAACCATTTTCTTTAAGTGGTGAATCAAATTTATTTAGTAATTTTTTAGATTTGCTTAAAAAAACTTCATAACTTTTTAAAATTTCTTCTGTTTTTTTCTTAATTTTGTTATCCTTATCATTTAATTCTTGTAATAATTTTTCCAAAGTAACGACTGACATATCTGAATCCTTATAAATATACTCTAATAATTCTAAATTTTCATCCATTTTTTCACTCTCCTAAAATATTATGTTTTTAAATTGTTAAAAATATACAATTATATATAAATAAGTTATAATTATTATAGTGACTATTTTGTAATCGTTTTAGTCATTTATTTGTAATATTATTATATTAGAATGTACATGAGGTGAGAGTGTGGAAATTTTAAAAGTTAAAAATTTATGTAAAAATTATGGAAAAGGTGAAACATTAGTAAAAGCCTTAGATAATGTTAGTTTTAGTGTAGAAAAGGGGGAATTTGTTGCCATAGTAGGTGCAAGTGGTAGTGGAAAAAGTACACTATTACATCTTTTAGGAGGTGTTGATAGACCTACTAGTGGTAGTATTGTTATTGATGGAGAGGATATTTATAAATTAAATGAAACTAATTTAGCAATATTTCGTCGTAGGCAAGTTGGTTTAATTTATCAATTTTATAATTTAATTCCAATTTTAAATGTAAAGGAAAATATTACCTTACCAATTCTTTTAGATGGAAAAGTTGTTGACGAGGCTTATTTAAATGAATTAATTGAAACTCTAGATTTACAAAATAGAGTAAATCATTTACCAAATGAGTTATCAGGTGGACAACAACAAAGAGTATCAATTGGAAGAGCTTTAATGAACCATCCTGCTATATTATTAGCAGATGAACCAACTGGAAATTTGGATAGTAAAGCTAGTCGTGATATTGTTGAATTACTAAAATTATCTAATAAAAAATATAAACAAACAATAATTATGATTACTCATGATCATAACTTAGCTTTAAATGCTGATCGTATTATTACAATTGATGATGGAAAAATAGTAAGCGACGAAGTGGTTAAATAATGAATATTTTAAATAAATTAACGATTAAGCATTTAAAAATGAATAAAAAAAGAACTGTTGTAACTATTATAGGAATAATTCTTTCAACAGCTTTAATGATAGGTATTGGTCTTCTTTTTTCAACATTTAGAGAATATATGATAGATGAAACTATTATGTATAATGGATCTTACCATGTATCTTTTGAAGATGTTCCCAAAGATAAGTTATCAATTATTACAAATAATGTTAAAATTAAAGATTATTTTTATGCAGAAGAACTTGGCTTTTCTTATTTGGAAAATGGTCAAAATGAATATAAACCTTATTTAAAATTATTAGGGGTGAATGAAGACTATTTTAAAGAATTAAGTTTAGTATCTGGTAGATTTCCTAGTAATGATAATGAGGTAGTAATATCTAATCACATTGAATCTAATGGTGGTGTTAAATTAGAAATTGGGGATACCTTAATTTTAAATTTAGGTAGTAGAATTCTAGATTCAGAAGAGGTAAAAGAAAATTATTTTATTGAAGGCGAAACCTTAAAGGTAAATAATACTAAAGAGTATAAAATTGTTGGTATTGTAGAAAGAAGTGTTTATGAAGATTATTCGTGTCCTGGATACAGTGTATTTACTTTATATACGGGAGAATCTGAAAATGTAAATACTTATGTTCATTTTAAAAAAATAAAGGATACTTATAACGTAAGTAATGATATTGCAAACAAATTAGGATATGAAAATATTGGTGCACCAGATTATGTTTTTTATAAAGAGGTAAATTATAATAGTTCATTACTTGCTATGTATGGCGTTAGTAATTACCGAAATATTATTGAAGGAATTTCTGGTATATTAGCAATTATTCTAGGATTAATTTCGATTGGATGTATTATTGTTATTTATAATTCATTTGCGATTTCAGTTATGGAACGTAAAAAACAATTTGGACTTTTTTCAAGTATAGGTGCAACTAAAGCACAAATTAGAAAGACTGTATTTTTTGAAGCATTTATTGTAGGTAGTATTGGAATTATTTTAGGATTATTAAGTGGCTTACTGGGTATTTCTATAGTTATTGCTATAGTAAATAACTTATTACCATCTACAATAACACTTAAATTAAGCATATATCCGCTTTTCATAATAATACCAATCATATTTATGATTATAGTAATTATTACCTCAGCTTTTATTCCGTCATTTAGAGCTAGCAAAATAACTCCAATTGAAGCTATTAGATTAAATGATGATATAAAAATTAAAGGAAAAAAATTAAAGACTAACTTTTTAGTAAGAAAAATATTTGGTATAGAAGGTGATATTGCCTTAAAAAATATCAAAAGAAATAAAAAGAAATATCGAATTACAGTTATATCTTTATTTATAAGTATAGTTATGTTTATTACATTTTCTTCATTCATAGATTATGTATTTAAAGGTGTAGATGATGTTTCAATGTTACCAGATTATGATATCATTGTTTACTTAAATAGTGGAAAGTTACCAATTGATACAAAAGATGATACTATAAATAAAATTTTATCTCATGAACAAGTAGATGATAAATTTATTATTTCAAGTTCAATTGATTATGTAACTAATACTGATTTTAGTAAAATTTATACAGATGAATTTAATAATAAAATTTCTGATAGTTTAGATGATTCCCTAGAAAATGTATCTAATATTAATTTAGTAGTGGTAAATGATGAAAAATATTCATTATATTTAAAAACTTTAGGTTATAATGAAGAAAAACCTATATTATTAAATATAAAAAGAGGTGTTGATTATACAACAAATTCTAGAAAAAATTATGAAATAAAAAAATATAAATCAAACAATTTAGATATTAATATATGTGATGTATCTTATAATGAAGTTGGTGAAGTTGATAATTTAAATTGTAATAAAACTATTAATGATTATTATTTAGCTAATATAGAATTACCAGGTTTATCTGATTTTCTTTCAAATATAGATCCAGTTATAATTATATCCGATAAAATGAATGAATATTATGCGGATGGTAACTTTAATTCATATATTGTACTTAAAGCAAAAAAATATGACAAACTTGATAAAATGTTAGATCAGATATCTACTGAATCAGATGATATTCAATATACAAATGTAACTGAAAACATGAGACTTTTAAATAATATTGTACTTGCTATAAAAATACTAGTATATGGGTTTATTAGTTTAGTAACATTAATTGGTGTAACAAGTGTATTTAATACTATAAATACAAGTATTGCCTTAAGAAGAAAAGAATTTGCAGTTTTAAGAAGTATTGGACTTACTCCTCATGGATTTAATAAAATGTTATATTTTGAAAGTATAATGTTTGGATTGAAATCACTTTTATATGCCTTACCGGTATCAATTTGTTTAGTATATTTAGTTCATTTATCGATGAATAATATTATAAACTTTGAAACTCTTATTTTACCTATAAAAAGTATTTTAATCGCAATATTTTCTGTATTTATTATTGTTATTATTACAATGATGTATGCTTCTAGTAAAATAAAACACGAAAATATTTTGGAAGCTATTCGTGAAGAAAATATATAAAAAGCTAATTTAGCTTTTTTTCTTTTTTTTATAGACTATTTATGGTATTATGTTTTTGGTGATAGTATGAGGCATAAAAATAAAGCGGCTTATAATATATTAAAACATAATCAAAGTGAACTTAATAATAAATTAAAAATGGTTAGAATTTTTGTAAAAGAAAGTAATTATAAAAGTGCTTTTTCGATTTTGAAGAATTTGGAAGAAGAATTCTCTTATAATAAATATTATATTTTAGAGTGTGGTATTTATTATTTTGAACTTGCTCAATTTGAAGAAAATTCTAGTATTTTATTTTCAAAATCTCTTGAATATTTTGAATCCTTAATAACTAGTAATTTAAAGTATCGTGCATATTATTATATCGGCAAAATTAATTTAATAAATAAAAATTATGATATGGCTTATTATTATTTTAGTTTAATAGAAAAAAATGATTGCAAAGAGAAAAAATTCGCAAAATTAGAATTATCTAAACTTTATAAATATCAAAATGAATACGAAAAAGCATTGGAAACTTTGTATAGTATAGATGAATATGTAAATTTACCAAATTCCTTTTATGTTTCTTATAAATTAGAAATAGCCGATAATTATATTTCCTTAAAGAATTATTTAGGAGCAACCCAAATTATTGATAGTATTTTAAATAATAAAAATTATAAAATTTTTTTTGATAAAGCTTATTATTTAAAAGCTTCTATAGAATATGAACAAACAAATTATGAAACCTGTAATAAATTTTTATCCAAGATAAAAAAATTAAATAATAAAGATTTATTACTAAAAGCAAATGTTCAATATAAACTTGGCAATATTAATGAAGCTTATAGGATTTGCAATACAATAGATGATAATTTACTTGTCGAAAATGACAAAAAAATTCTATTAGCAAAAATTAAAATAAAGTGTAATGAATTTGAATCTGCTAGCCAAATTTTAAAAAATCTTATTGAAAGTAATCAAGAAAATATCAATCTAAATTATTATTTAGGTATTATTAATTTTAGGAAAAATAATATAAATGAGGCAAGAAAAAATTTTAATATATGTATAGACAATAATTTGAGTAATAGTAATATTTCTGAATTACAACTTATATTTATTGATATAAAACAAAATAATATTAATGAAGCCTATAGTAAATTTAAAAAATTAACAGAATTAAACTTTTTCACAAATAATAATTTTTATATAGGTAGTTTATTATCTGCTTATTTAAGTTCATATTACAATATTGATTTTAAGTTAGATAGTCATGCATATTCTATAAAACAAATACTTAACTATAGTGAAGAAGAAGTAAAAAATCATGTGTTAGAGCATACTATAAAAAAAGGTCAAAATCATTCTTTATATAATGAAAATATAGATATAGATAAATTAATTCAGTATGTCAAAGATAATTTAAATGAAAATACCTACAATGGCAATAACTTTTTTGACGAGTATATTATAGAATATAAAAATGTTGGTGTGTCTAATGGAGTAGTCCAAAATTATATTAGAGTTATAACTATTCCAAACACTGATAAGATAATAACCATATATCCATTTTCAAAGTGTAAAATAGAGAAAGAAGATGAATTTTATCCAGAATATTCTACTAAAAAATATGTTAAAGTATCGCAAATAGAAAAATTTTGTAATAGATATGGTTACCATTATGAAAAATAGTTTAAAAAGTGATTTAAAAAATACATTAATAAAAAATAACAAAATTTGTTTTACTAAATATTCCAAAGTATATTTATTTACAACTGAAAATATAAAAGGTTATTATTCAAAATTAGATTTTGAAAACAAAAAAATTCTTGTTACTTGTTCTTCTGGTGATCATATATTAAACGCTATTTTATTAGGATGCACTGATATTACTTGTTTTGATATAAACATCTTTACATATTATTTTATGAATTTAAAATATACTGCAATTAAATATTTAAGTTATGAAGATTTTATAGATTTTTTTTCTCCAGCTAATTTTTTTCTAGATACAATTTATTATAAATTTAGTGAACATTTACCTAATACTGTTAAATATTTTTGGGATAATATATTTTCTTTTCAAACTAATGAAATTTTGGATAATATGTTTTATAAAATAGACTATGAAAAAACAAAATATAATTATAATATATATTTAAAAAAAAATAATTATATGAAATTGCAAAAAATCCTTTTAAATGATAATATTAATATAAATTTTTATGAATCAAATGTATTGTGTTTAAATAGAAAAATAAAAGGTCCATTTGACTATATGTTTTTATCAAATATTGTAGATTACTTACCTGATTACTATAAACATGAAGATTATAAAAACTATATTGATGTAGTAAAAAAATATAAAAAAAAGTATTCTATAAATAGAGTTTTTTTTCATTACTATTATTCATTTAATAATTATAAAGAAAAAATCATAAATAATAATATTGAATACTTAAAATTTGATGGATGTTATAATAATGTAGATGCAGTTTTAATGATTTAGTTATATCCAAAAGTCGAATAAGAAAAACATTAATAATGATGAGATAATGGCATGAATAATTCTAGCTGTCAAAAATGGTAAATAATTAATTTTTGTATCACTCAAGATACTAATTACCTGCATATGCACACTTAAACCGCCAAATGATATAATCATAGTTGAAAGAATGCATTTAAGCTTTAATGGAATTTCTTCTAGACTTACATATTTTAACCCTTGTGTCATTTCAACAAATCCATTCAAAATACTCTGATGAAAACTATTTAAATTTATATTATTATCAATTATAGTAGTAATAACTAAAAACATTGTAATAACTCCTAATATTAATATTAATGTATTGATACTGTTTAATAGGGCTGTAGTAATTATTTCTCCGAATTTTTTGTTACTTTTAACCCGGTTATTACTAATTTCGGTTAAAACTTTTTTTATTGATATGTTTTTGTTTTCTTCTTTTGACGGATAATAATTTCTAAATATAATTCCTATAATAAAATTTCCTAAGTAATGACATATTAGAATTAAGAGACCAACTTCTTTATTATTTAAAAATAATAAAGATATTGTTCCCAGTATAAAAAGAGGGTTAGAAAAGTGAGTAAACATTAAAAGTTTTGTTGCTTCATTTTGATTAATTAAATTTTTATTATATAATTCTTTAATGTATTTAGCGCTACTTGGAAACCCAGATATTAAACTCATTATTAGAGCAAATGCACCTACACCTTTTACCCTGAATACTTTATTCATAAATGGTTTAAAAATTTCTCCAACTAATTCAATAAATCCATAATTAATTAGTAATTCAGATAAAACAAAAAAAGGAAATAGGGATGGAAAAACATTTTCTTTCCAAATATTAAAAGAAAAGGATACTGCATTTAAAATTGATGCTGATTCTGTTAATATTTCAAAAACTACAAATAATAAAATAGTTAAAATTAAAACAGTAGTTAATATTTTTTTCATAAAATGTCCTCCCATGTATATTCTTAAAATAGAAAGGAAATGACTATGGTTAATAAATTATATGATAAATATTTAAAAACTTTTTTAAAAAAGAATAAATTAATTATATTTTTGATTATACTGACAATAATCTTTACAATAAAATTACCTTATACAATAGATACACCTGGTGGTTATATTAATGTTACTAAAAGAATAAGTTTAGATGGAGCTTATGATTCAGAAGGATCATTCAATATGGCATATGTAAGTGAGATTGATGCTACAATTCCAACATTACTTGTTGCCTTTTTAAATCCAAGTTGGGATATTTCAAAAAATGAAGATATATTACTTGAAAATGAAACAATAGATGACCTTCTATTTAGAAATAAACTTGCGTTAAAAGAAGCAAATAATAATGCGATTATGGTTGCTTATAAAGAATCGGGTCATGAATATAATGTTAAAAAGCAAGATTTTTATGTTGTATATTTAGATAAAGACTCTAAAAGCGATTTAAAAGTAGGAGATAAAATTGTTGAAGTTGATCAAAAAAAAATAACTTCAAAAGAGAAAATAAGTAAAATCATTTCTGAAAAAAATATTGAAGATGAAATTGAGTTTAAGGTTATAAATGAAAATAAGGAGTACAAAAGAACTGCTACTGTTTCTAACATAAATGATTCTAAAGCAATCGGAATTGTTGTATATGAGATATTAGAGTTAGAAACTGATCCTAATATAACTATTAAAACTAATAATTCAGAATCAGGATCATCTGGAGGATTAATGACATCACTTGCTATATATAATGCATTAACAAGTGAGGATATTACTAATGGACATATTATAGTTGGTACCGGAACTATAGATTCAGATGGAAATGTTGGTAGTATTGGTGGTGTAAAATATAAATTAGCCGGCGCTATTAAAAATAAAGCAAAAATATTTATTGTACCAAATGGTGAAAATTATAAAGAGGCACTAGAACTAAAAGAAAAAAATAATTATGATATTGAAATTGTTGGTGTATCGACATTTAAAGAGGCAGTAGATTATCTAAAAAATTATGATTAAGCAATTAAGAAAAAATAAATATAAAATTTTTAAGAGTTCATTAATTTGAACTTTTTTTTGTATGATAAAAAAGGATTTAAAACTTTTATTTAGTATATTATAAATAG
>OLHA01001176.1_pt1 | contig 14480 bp, 16 predicted proteins | sample 1605961 | NCBI WGS metagenome assembly OLHA01 (sample SAMN03283288) | human gut metagenome | biome: human-associated habitat; material: feces | host: Homo sapiens | place: Peru | collected 2012
GCCTGCTTTCTTTAAAATTGCTCTGACAACAAGGAAAACCGCAAATGTCGGGATGAAAAATGGCATCGCCCAGCTCATAATCATTAAGATTCCGCCGAAAACTAATCCGTCAACATATGCATTATACAAACAAAAAACATCAAAAAGAATTATAGAAAGCGCAACACAAAAAAGAACTGTCGCTTTTATTTTTTTCTTGTTATCGTTCGATAAAGCTGTCTTAATCCCCTTATAAAGGGCAACTACGGGCAAAACTGTAAACGGAAATACAGATAATGCGCTTAACACTCCGGGTCTCATTTGAGAAAAGAACTGTATTACATTAGACACTTTCTATTCCTCCCAAAAAGATTCAAACCGAACCTATAAAAAGAATCTCCGCCCGATTTAACCGAATACACAAGAAAACAATCAACACAGCACATAAACATGCAATGAGCTTTTTTCATATAAACCACCTATTTCCTTTTAGTTTTGTAAATTTTTTGCATACATTGAAAAATTCAAAATCTGCCCAATAAGCACTTTTATCTTCTGCAAAAGACCGACTCCTTGATAACTTGATTGTCTGCAAAAGGCTACGGTTTTCCGCGCCGCCGTCGGAGTTTCCCGCGCGGCAACCGCCTGCAAGAATGTCCGATGATTTTTCCATTTACTTGTCGGAAACAACACAGCAGTTAAACCCCGACTCACAGGAAGCCTCATATAACATAATCTTTATTCCTCAGCATGTGTGTCAATAATCAAACACAAACTCTGTATAATCGCGCCCCATATCTGGAAACGCATCACTCACATCATTTCGAATACACAAAATAAGATTTTTTTTGAGGAACTTGCATTTTAATTCCGCATGATAAGGAAAAGCCTCTTTTTCGGCATTCGGGAACGGCTGTTCAACGGGCTTGATACAGGCATAAAACCACCCAAACCCGGGTTTGTGACAAAATGCAACGTTATAATCGTTTCCTCCGACAGTCATTTTACCTTTTATATGAGCAAACATTTCGTCGCTTTTACGGAGTAACGGACGGAATCGCACCTTGTCGGAATACTCGCTGTCAACATTTATTGTGAAATCCGCATTTTCACACTTCCATTCGGTTTTTCTGCACATATACCAGTATGCACTCGGGCGCAACAGAAACGCTGCAATGCAAACAGTCAACAACACGGCAGCGACAGCGCATACCTTTTTTGTTTTAGCCTTTGCGACATCAATCAAAAACCTGTTTCGGCTCATTTCGTTTCCCCCTTTTAAGTGTGTCTGACAACTTTTTTAATCATGCTGTATACTATATCTTTCACATGCGGCGGCCGTTCCCGAAAGCGGCTGCCGCGAATTCAAAAATTATGTAAAACCTATATTGATTCTTAATACAAGCTATATCTTATCGGTTTCAATCACAGAAACGAAAGTATTTCTGCCGTAACTGCAATCGGATTGAATATAAAAGGTTTCTCCTTCCCATTTCTGATGAAAACGAAGTATAAGTGAATCCTTCCTTGTACAAGTCAGCGACACAACAAATACTTTATCAGGAAAAAGAGCTTTCAGCTTGTACGCAAATAACCTGCAAATTGCCTCCGCGCAGTATTTAATTTGCCTATACTGACTGCGCGAGACGCGATTCACTAAATGAACATGATTTGTTGTTGCCTCAAATGCCGTTTTATCAGCAACAACAATTGATGGCAAACATTTACAATTTAAGTTAACAACATAATCATAAGTTCCGTCCGAAATAATGTGAAACGATGAATTTGCAAGATAGATTAAAACCGATTGATAAATCGTCATGCCTTTTCCTCAAAACCCTAAATAAACTAATCCAATATTGTCGGTTAAATACTGTGTGGTATTTTGTGCCGCTGTCGGAGCTTCCCGCGCGGCGGTTATCCTTGCGAGAACCGCCGCCTATTTTATTTTTTTATTACGCAAAAAGATCTTTAACATCTCTGCGCATATATTGCTCAAAATCATTATTTGGACTCACATCTAACCCCGGCAAAAGAATTTCGTCATGAAGATATTCTGTTAAAGATAATTTTGAATGGTACGGATAAAAAATAATTGCAACGTATATAACACTTTTCTCACCTGATTTTGGAACAAGAGCATATGAAAATCCAAAAAACGGTCTTGCAGACATTGCCAATATTTCGTATTCCGGCGGCGCTCCTGTCACTCCGTATAGACCTTTGTATTTATCAATTCCAAAAGACCGGATTCGATTCTTTTCAGCTTCAAAATCATCATCAGAATATTGTACGGTAACTGAACAAACAACATGCGTATCGGAAAAATATTTCACTTTAGCATACACAAAATCATGCGCTTTTTTTGCCGCAAGATCAGACGGAAATATTTTTATATTGACACCCAATACACTTTTTGAGTTGGAACTCAAGATATCATTAATACATGCCGCATACTCATCCGTATCGAAACAAACGTTTGGCTTTTTTCTATCTTCAACAAAAAATATGGCGTAAACAGTAGAGCCAATCACAAATACAAACAGCAACAAAAAGCAAAAACATTTCTTTGCTGCAGAAAATTTTAGATTTTTCATTAGCATTCTCCCAATACTTTATTACATAAACAAACTCACTTTCTTGTACATTTTTTCTCCGTTCAAATAATAAAGGTATTCAGATTCTTATTGAAGCTGCGTTTTTTACATGCTTTTTGTTCATACGGTACGCCGCCGCTGTCTATCACAAAATGTGAGTAAAAATCACCGTCATAAAACACTTTAATTGACTTTTTACACGAAAAATCGGAAGATATTTCACTGCAATAAACTTCCGATATTCTGTTTTCGACATATTTATAACGCTCGACCTCACACTCATATATACCCGCCACAATAACTATATGCAAATACTCTGTTATCCTGTTAAGGTCATCAAATCGGCATATCACCGCACCGCGCGGCGTTCCTTTTTCAAGCCGTAGAACTACAGTTTCACCGTTATACTCAAAAACCAAATCGTTAATTCTGCCGCCCGGTTCTTCAACCGCAGTTAATCTGCCGCCGTCATAAAAATACGCATAATAGTCGCTGTAATCGGGGGGATTTTTAAGCATTCTGCCGCGTGATTGGTGTCGGAAAAGCAGATCTGAAACAGGCGACGGACATAACATGCCCAGAGGTATTTTCCCATCAATACAGTACTTTACAATTGTTGAATTCTTGCGTTTTTTTATTTCCGCTTCAAGCGCCTCCGCACCGCACTCGGTGAGAGCGGACAAAACCTCACGCACGTGCTTTATTTCGGTGCGTTCGGCTGTTAAGAATGAGCATTCGGTACTTTTTTTGTCTTCGCAAAGCAACTGCCTCACTTTGTTTTCAATGCTTTGTTTTTTGTTTTCGCTCATTGTTCCGTCTCCGTTTTGAACAAAAATCCGCTCTCCCCGTTTGAAGCAAAAATGCAGTCTCCGCCTCCGCTTACGATAACGCTTTGAATAAACGGCAGCGCTTCGTCGAAAACCGTTTTACCGTTTTGAGATGAAACGACGGTCAGTTTTTCGAGCCCGTGAAGTACGGCAAATTCGCGGTTTTTACCTGCAAAACACATCCCCGTATAAATGCCGCGTTCGGTGTTAAAAACTCTTTGCAGTTCTGTGCCGTCCGTATCATAAGCACAAACATCATTGTAAAGCAATCGGACAAGACTCGGTGAAAGCAGCATCAAATATCCTCTTTCGGGAGAATAAATCATATCTGAAATACGTCGACTGTCAATCGGAGACTCGAAAACCTCCTCACAAATCAGAGAACCGCCTACGGAAATCGACCCGACAACAATCTTCGTGTCTTTCACTCCGCAGAAGTAAAGACTTCCGTCATAAAATTCAATATCAATAATTTTACGTTCATCGGAAAATTCAAACACCGTCTCTGCGATAAAATCCGACACTCGTACGAGTTTGTAAACGTCACGGTTCGGAAACCTGACACATGTATAAATACAATTTCCGACGGGAACATACAGGTCAAATTCCCGATAGTGCAGCCGAACTTCACCTGTCTTCGCAAGTTCTTCTCCGACCGAAAAGGTCACGATTCGGCGATCTTTCAGGACAAAAAGTCTTGTACCGTCCTGTGAAAAAGCAATATTATAGGCATGCCCGACAGAAGCCGAGCTGACAGGCTCAAATCCGCTTGTCTTATACAAACTGAGTTCGTTTTTTACAAGGCATGCAGTATATTTTTTGTCGTCGGAAACAACACAACAGTACAATTGATTTTTTTCTGCTATTCGTCTCATTTTCTCAACCCTCACGGCAAAGTGTTGTTTATCTGCTCAAACACTGTTTTTATGGTATACAATGCAGCAGAAACGGCTTCAAATATCGAAACAGACGGATTTGATTTGCCTATATTATATGAATAATACATAATATTCTCAATTGCATAATGATACGAAGATGTGTGTAAAACATTGTGAAAGTATCTTTTTAATTCAACTTTATTTACATCACTTTCAACGTCAATTTCAGCCATTGATAAGATTGTTCGAGATAAATCAGCTCGTCTATCGAAACGATATTACCGTAGGCGTCATAGATATAGCCGACGATGTAGGTGACCGCCGCGCCGAAAAGATTTTGCACGGAATGTCCGTTTTCATCCTCGGTGAGCGAATAGATCAGCGAATTGTCGGAGAGACTGCGGTATTCCGTGCCGCTGTCATTATTCTGATTATTAAAATAAAATAATGCTGCTTTTATTAAAGCAAGTAATATGCAAATATGCTTGCACCAACCCAATACAATAAAATTACAATTACTCCTATAAGGATTGTTTTTGTTTTTTTGACCTGAAAGAAATGTAACAGTTTTTTCTTCAGTATAATAATTACAATCCACGGCAGAGAAAATAACAAACCTACAATGAATGTAATGAAAAAAGTAACAAAAACAAACGCATCGTCACAGGTGTATCTTAAAATCAAAATATCAATGATAACAAGCACTGCTGATACAAGAAATAAAACAACTGTTTTTGCTGTTTGTTTTTTGTGCAATCGAATATTATTAATACCCAAGCAAAAACTGAAAATCGGGCAAATAATTAAAACTAAGAAACCAACAGCACTTTTGATCCCAAAAGCTAACATATATAATATTTCAAACATGATTCAACCCTTTAAGCACCCAAATTGCTTTAAATGCGGCAATCCTTCCTTTACTGTCACCACCCAAATTAATGGGATCCGCGCGTTCGTAAAAAGCAGCAATTGTCACTCACTGCAGTCTTTCAGTTTGCTGTTTTTAAAGCTTCGTTTCATACTCATTCATCAGGTTCATTATTCACCGCCGGCGCACAAACGCGGGCAATATCTTACCGCGTATGCTCGCTGCGGAAAAGAACATTTTGCGCACAAAAGAAATTTACTGCGGCAAAACCGAAAAATATTTAATCTCAATAAATGTAACGGCAACCCATATCATCAGAAGAACAATAATTCCGATACTTACCACAATTGCCCGCTTTTGCTTGCCTGCTTTCTTTAAAATTGCTCTGACAACAAGGAAAACCGCAAAAGTCGGAACAGAGAACGGAAAAGCCCACATTAAAACAGAGAAAAACGCAAGGACAGACAAATCATCATATGAAACACAAAGCAGCCAAACATCAAAAAGAATTATAAAAAGCGCAATACAAAAAAGAACTGTCGCTTTTATTTTCTCATCTCTCGATTCTTCTATATTAAAGACGAAATGTTATCCTCGGCTGCCGAAAGAAGTGCGCCCGTTGTGTCGCCGAAAACAAATAAATATTTTCCTCGGCAGCTTGAATAAGCGTGCGAAATGTAATAGCCGTCAGCATCCTCCGCTTCGCCCGTTGCCACCGAAATCACTTTGATTGTGACTCTGCCGCATAGAAGGGCGTATTCGTCATTTTCGCCGAAAAAACAGTGCGGTTTGACAGTACCGACATCGGTCGAATATAAAAGTTCTGTTCCGTTCGGGGTTATTTTAACACCGTGCACAGCAAAAAACGGTGCACGATGCGCAATATGAACATGGCAACCTTTGAGCAAAATATTGTTTTTTGACGAATAAATAGGTGACATAAAATCCAACTCGCTCTCCGGCCAGTGCATTTTACGAATCTCCGTCTGCCCTGTCGCCTCACTCACCGCAAGAAAAGTCACGTCAACACCGTTGCACGCAAGAACGTGCATTTTTCCGTCGGAAAAACTTAACGAGCGCGGTCTTTCATCTTTTTCAAACTCAAAAACCTTATCAAAGCGCCCGTCAGCAATATTTATACTCATCAAGGTATAACGGAAATCCACCGCGGTAAAAAACCAAAAACGCTCCGCGCCGACTGCCCAAGGAGCAAATTCCATTGTCGGCAACCGCTTTTCATACAGCTTTGTAATGCTTTCACCGTGGATATAACAGCAAACGACCTTATCATTTATCACAAAAAGCTTCTCCCCGTCCGGAGACAAACAAATACCGTAAACAAAACCGACTTTTTCATCGCCTATGATTCTGCGCTCTTTTAAATCGTAAAAGCGCAGTTTTTTGCCGAGGACACAAGCCAAATACCGCTCGTCATCCGAAACAACGCAATGATATAAATGTGCATCATGTAAAACTTCGTGTATCATTATATTATTCCACCTACTAAATTATTAACAACAGCCAATATTGTTTTCATCAGGTATAACGTCGCAAAAACAGATTCCTTTAAAGAAACATCCCTGTAATGATTCGCAAGATCATCTGCACCTATCATAAGGAGTCTAACATTATAATGGTAAGCACTCGTGTGCAAAACTGAATGAAAGCACTTATATAAATATACTGTATTATAATTTCCATCCAAACTAAGTCCCGAATCCAACAATATATCTCGCGATATTTTAGCCCTTTTATCATTCTTTGCAACGATATGATGTTTGGCTTCACTATTTTTTTTATTTTTCATGGATTTTACCGTATCAAGAACGATAGAGGCAAAAGTCGTTGCCCAAGCAGTTTCCAAAACCTTTATTGTATTCAGCACACCTTTGGTGGAGTGTTTTGTTAGCCAATAATTTGTCTTAATTGCCATGCCAATTCTATCCGTTGCAAAAACACTGATTATTCGTTGCAATTCATTTGCAATAGATGAAATCAGCAGACCCAAACAGAAAGCTGTAACAGCCGTCAACAAAGTAACAATAACAGAACTGGTTATTGCTGTTAACACACTTGGAGTTTCTCCATCAGGATCAACATACATCACCGGGTTATTGTTGCAATATGCGAACATGTTTGTTCCTGCGGCGCCGGTGCCGGTATCGGCATAGACATCCGCATTGAGGAAGCGGCAGATTGCGGGGCAATAGAAACGGGAGCCGAGGTAATAGGAAAGACCGATCGCGGGGGCATAGAGGTAACCGCGGTATGACAGCGGATTAAATGATGCGTAGAAAAAAGCTACAACCATTTTACCGATTTGTTCTCCGGTAGACAAGCTTTCATCAGTCGGAATGTCAAAATTTACGATATTACCGTAGGCATCATAGATATAGCCGACGATGTAGGTGCCCTCATGGTCATAGAGTGCGGTTATGTCGCCTTGCAGGTTTTTGCCGTAGTAAACCGGAGCGCTGTCGGCAAGCAAAAAGCCTACCGCTTCGCCGTCGGAATCGTACATTATGCGAACGGGAATTTCCGATCCGGTTGAATCTTCGGTCGGAGCATTGACAACTTTACAGCCGAGCAGGCGGTCACCGTCCCAATAATATGACATTGATCCGTTGTAGGTGCCGTCCGCTGCATATGCTTCATAACGGAGCAGGAAGCCGCTTTCGTTGTAATAGTACAGGAAAAAATCTCCGTCCTGTTCCGTCAATTTTTTGAGCTGTCTGCCAGCCGTCCACTCGTAGGTATCGCCGCCGAAAGACGTGATGTTGCCCATGGCGTCATATGCGACGGGGACGCCGTTGTACGACGTGAGGACATCGTTCCACGTGCCGTGAGAGTAACCGAATGTCTTCGTATCCGTCGGCGTCATTTCGGCGGTGATATCGTCCTCCGTGTAGTCATATTCCGTTTTGGAAACGATATTGCCGCCGATATCGTAAACATAGACATACGTCTTTCCCGCGCGGCGGTTATCCTCGCGGACAAGCTGTCCCGCTTCGTCATATGCATAACGGCCGGAATATGTTTTCACGCCGTCCGCCATGCGGAAAATGCCCGTTATATTGCCGCGCGCATCGTATTCGTAGTTGTCCTCCGCTGTGTAAGATTTGCCGCCGACCGTGAGCGAGAACTCATGTGCGTTTACGCGCGTGCTTGCCGTGTCGGCAGTATCGTTGTAGGTGAACGACTGTGAAAACCGCGCATTGAACAGGTCGCCGTTTACGTTGCTGTTTCCCGTGCCCGATTTTGACGTGACACGTCCGAACCAGTCCTTCGTAACACCGAAAGAGAGCGCCGCGGAAAATGAGTCAGTCTCGCCCGTGTCCTCGTCAACAACTGTTCGTTGGCGCGAAAAATCGCGAGTCGACTGCGAAACGCCGGTCAGGGAATCGTAGGCTTGACTGACGGGAGTTGAATCCCGTCAGCCTGTTTTTAACGCATTCTTAGCTTTTTAGCAATATCGGTTTTGTGCTGCTTACGGATAAGCATATGACACAACCGTTTCGGAACCTGCGGTAAACGTCACCTTAAGGCGATACGTTGCAAACGCGTTTATCAGGCGCGTTTCTTCCATTGACAAAGAGTATCCCGAACCTGTGTCTGTGTATGTTTCAATCGTTTTGTAAACATCGCTTTTGAGCTTTTGAAGCTCCATTGTAATTTTCAACGATGCAGAAACCTGCGACCGTAACGATGCCTTCATCGTCGCGTTAAGCCCTGAAATAGTCAGAGAACAGCTTTTAGAGGCGATAACCGCATATCTCGGTGTATAGTTTTCGACAGTTTCCTTTGATGTTTCCTGCGCGCCGACCGTTACACAGCCGATAAAGCACATAATAAGAGCCATGACGATGCAGATAACTGCTTTTGTTGTTTTCATGTTAAACAACACCTTTCATTAATGTTTTGAGAGAAACCCTCTGTATATACATGTCAAAATCGCGGACTTTTTACAGAAAAATCTGAACAAAAAAAGTAATTCTGCACATTGCACAATTTTCAGTCCCGGTTTTTATGCACTGTTACTTTGCGGAGAGAGCTATTTTCATCAAAGAATCCAAATCAATATTTCCGAAAACAGAGTAAAGATTCTTATCATGCTCCCATATTATGTTAAAAAAAGATTCTTCGCCGCCTGCAATTATATATTCCGTGCCGTTAATTTCTTTTCTTTCAAGCCGGCCGTGTTCATTATCAACATCTATTGACTCATAAACGGAATCCTTGCTGATAATAATAACTTTATCATCTCTGCGGTATTCATACAAAACACTGTACGCTGTTTTGTCTTCTTTTGCCAAATCAAAGCCGTCCGGAACGCCGTCAAAGGTAAGCCCGCCGACTTTTCTCAGACCTTTTTGCTTATCAAAAAAGATAGAGTAATGATCCGAAAATGAGATTATTTCGGTTTTTCGAAGCGTGTAAGCCGTCGCCATTATTGCCAGCAGCAGAATGAGAATTGCGGCGATAAGGAGAACGGTAATTTTTTTGTGTGATATCGCTTTTTTTGAATCTGCCGCACCCACAATGCCGTTAACGGAATTGCGGTATTCGTCCGCCGTCAAAGCATAACGTTTGGCGCTGTCCATTCGCAGGAGCATATCGGCGCACTCGGAGATGATTTCCGTGTCCGCATTTTCATACCCTTTTTCTGTTTCGCTGTCTAAAATCCGATTCAGTCTTTTTTCGAGTTTAATTAAATTTGACATATTATCGCCTCCTATTTATATATGTCGATTTTCACGCTTTTTTACATGACGGAACGAAAAATCTTAAATGAAATAACAAGAAACAGGAAATATGTGTCTTTATAAAGTGTTTTTGCCTTCTTTTTCAGTCTGCTTTTTCGCGTATATGCGGCACTTTCCGATATGCCGTTTTCTTCGGCAAATACTCTGACGTCCTTCTTTTTCAAAAACAGCTCGATGAACGCCTCCTTTTCTTCGGGTGTGAGCAGCGCCAAAATGCGCTTCTGCACCTCGCTGAACATATCGCAGTCTTCGGGAAGCGTTCCGCCTGAGGGACAATAGGGATATTCATCCGCTTCGTCGATGCTGACAAAAAATTTTTCGGTTTCCTGTTTTCTGAAGTATTCTTTTATTTTGTTGGCGCAGACGCAGATAAGCCATGCGCAGATGTTGCCGTCGTTAAGCTTTTCCTGCTTCTCGATAAATGTAATAAAAGTCTCCTGCGTTATTTCGAGTGCAATATCTTTGTCTCGTGTCTTTGCAAATGCAAACTTGTAGACATCTGTATAATAACGCTCCGCAATCATTTTGATTCTCTTTTTTGAAATTGACATACATATTCTCCCATATCACGAACGCATCCGCTTTATTCCGATGTTTTCGGGTATATTTTACAATGTTCATTCTTTTTTGTCCATTGACATAACAGACAATAATTGTGTTTTTTGTTTGTTGAACTGCCCGACAACACTCAAGCCGTTTTTTTTTGCAAAAAAAAGACACAGCCGAAAAAGCCGTGTCCGATCGTTTCATTTTTTTGTTATTTGAAAATATAAGCGAACCACTCTCTGATAGCCTTGAAAAGCGCCTTGAACCAGTCAAACGGTGAAAAAACTGTTTCGACCTTCACCTTTGCGCCGCATTTATCGCATTTGCCGTCGGAGTTTTTGTCAACATGGTCGAGCACCGAAACGGTTTTTGTCTCATATCCGTTGCAGCGAGAACAGACGCGCTGCATAAGACCTTCTTCGGTGCAGCCGGCTTCTTTCACCGTCTCCCACTGACCGTAGCTGTGACCGAGGGGATCGGTGTAGTTGTCGTAATAAAAGCTGCCGCACTTGCCGCAGGTGTGAAGCGTGTAACCGCGCGTCGCACAACCGGGCGCAACGACCGTAACGGTGTATTCATGAGTACATTCGGCTGTGTCCTCCGCGAAAGCGAACACAGCAAAAGGACACATGAGAAGACATGCGCATAGAATAACCGACAGTATTTTTTTCATACAAAACGCCTCCGTTTTCGGATTATTTACGTCGCTTTCCCAAAGGAATGACCGTATTATCAGTTTCATGATATCACACGGCGGAAAAATAGTCAAGCCGAATTATACGCTTTCAACGAATCTGTCAAACGCGGCGCGCCCCTTTTCGGTACGCTTATACACACCTGCGTGCTCCAGCACGGTTTCAAACACTCTGCCTACCTCGCGTTTCACTGTGTCGGAAACGTTTTCGGCATTGATTCCGTCGCCGTATTCCGCTCTGATGCCGTTCGCCCAATCTGCATGCTTTTCGGTAAGCTCGTCATCGAAGGCGGAGCCGTCGAGCAGCTTTGCCTCAACCGCTTTCAGCTCCTTGTCGAGACGCGCGGGCAGCACTGCAAGTCCCATTACCTCTATAAGTCCGATGTTTTCTTTCTTTATATGGTGAAGCTCCGCGTGCGGGTGAAACACGCCGAGAGGATGCTCGTCCGTTGTAATGTTGTTGCGAAGCACGAGGTCAAGCTCAAACTTTTCGCCTCTGCGACGGGCAATGGGCGTCACGGTATTGTGCTTTACGCCGTCCGTCTCCGCAAAAATGAAAGCGGAAGCATCCGAATAGCCGCGCCACGCGGTGAGTATCTTATCGGCAAGCTCAACGAGAGCATCGGGTTCAACCGATGTAAGACGTATCGTGGACATCGGCCATGCGACGATGCCCGCGTCGACATTGTCAAAACCGGCAAAATGCAGTTTTTTCTCAATGGGAGCGCGTTCCATAGGGAACTCATAGTGACCGCCCTGGAAATGCTCATGGCTCAAAATCGAGCCGCCGACAATGGGCAGATCGGCATTTGAACCTACAAAGTAGTGCGGAAACGCGCCCACAAAGCTCAAAAGCTTTGCAAAAGCAGCGCGGTCTATCTTCATCGGTGTGTGCCGTGAATTAAAAACGATGCAGTGCTCATTATAATAGACGTACGGGGAATACTGCATGAACCAGCTTTCGCCGCAGACAGAGATCGGCATCACCCGGTGGTTCTGGCGCGCGGGAAAATCGAGACGTCCCGCGTAACCCTCGCTCTCGCGGCAAAGCAGACACTTCGGATAACCTGTCTGAGGCATTTTTTTTGCCTCCTCAATCTCTTTGGGATCCTTTTCGGGCTTCGACAGATTTACGGTTATGTCGAGATCGCCGTATTTGCCGTTGTATTTCCATTTAAGTATCTTCGCAATGCGGTCGGTGCGAATGTAGTTTGTGTCCCTGCTGAAAGAATAATACCAGTCGGTCGCTTTTTTTACGTCCTCCGACTTGAGCGCAAAAAAGTGCTTCTGCACCTCAGACGGGCGCGGCGTTATGACCCCCGTAAGAGCGGTGTCAAACAAATCGCGTTCCGTTACCGTGTCGGGAATAATTCCCTTTTCGACGGCGAAATCACAGAGCCTGCCGAGGATATCGCAGAGCGGTGCATCGGCTGCGGGCGCGTCAAAATCGGCGCCGCTTTCATGCAGCAGATTTATAAGACCGTTGGTGCAGTATACCCTGTCAGCCTCCTCAATCAGCCCCTTTTCAAGTCCGTAGGCAACAAGCGCGTTTATGTAAGAATTTATCATTTACATATCCTCCTTCTGACATAAGTATAGCGCGTTTTCGGATAAAGTTCAACAAAGAGAGATAATAAAATCAAAAAAATATTTACACACAGACGAAAATATAATACAATATTATCCGCACAACAAAATTTCATGTAACGGGAGAATTATATGCTGTACGAGAACAATTGGGAATCTCTTAACTCACGCCCCGTGCCGGAGTGGTTCGGTGACGCAAAATTCGGAATTTTTATTCACTTCGGGCTGTATTCCGTTCCGTCGTTTACCGAGAACGGTCAGTATGCGGAGTGGTACATGATGCAGCTGAAGGACGGAAACAAGGCAGTGAAGGATTATCACAACCGCGTGTACGGCGAAAGCTTCAGGTATGAGGATTTTGTTTCGGGCTTCAAATGCGAGCTTTTCGACGCGGACAGATGGGCAAAGCTCTTTCGGGACGCCGGCGCAAAATACATAAACATCACATCAAAGCACCACGACGGCTTCTGCCTTTGGAAATCGGACTACGCGTGGAACTGGAACAGCGTGGATGCAGGTCCGCACATCGACTTTTTGGCGGAGCTTAAGCGCGCGCTTGCCGAAACTGACGTAAAATTCGGCGTCTATCACTCGGTATATGAGTGGTTCAACCCGCTCTACCTCAAAAATCCCGAAGAATACGCCGTCAAGCACCTTCACCCGATGCTCAAGGAGCTTATAACAAAATACGAGCCGGCGACGCTGTTCACCGACGGCGAGTGGGATCATGACAGCCGCGTGTGGCACTCCACGGAGTTTTTACAGTGGCTCTACAACGAAAGTCCCGTTAAGGAGACAATAGTCCCGAATGACCGCTGGGGCAAAGAGACTCGCGGCAGGCTCGGCGGCAATTTCACCACCGAATACGGCATCATCGACAACGGCAGAAAAATAGAGGATGTGGAGCTTGACCGTCCGTTTGAGGAATGCCGTGGCATCGGCAAAAGCTTCGGGCTTAACAGGATAGAGGGAGTCGAAGATTATATGTCCGCAAAAGAGCTTATTGAAACCCTCTGCTCTCTCGTATCGAAGGGCGGAAACTTCCTCCTGAACGTAGGTCCTGCGGCAGACGGAACAATCCCCGTCATCATGGAGGAGCGCCTTTTGCAGATGGGCAAATGGCTTAAAGTTAACGGTGAGGCGATCTACGCTACGCGTGTATACACCAAAAAGCAGACCGACGGCGTTTACTACACACAGTCAAAGGACGGCTCAAAAATTTACGCGATACTGAACAAATTCCCGTTCGGCGACATAACACTCACCGAAGTCCCCTATTCGCCCGACATAAAAGCTCGCCTTCTTTCTCATTCCGCTCCCATTACCGTGTCGGACGACAACGGCAGAGTGCGCCTTTCATTCCCCGCGATAAACCCGGACGAAATGAAATGCAAATACCTTTACGCAGTTGAACTGACAAAATAAATCTTATTACTGTTTAGAACGGGGAGTGCTTACTCTGCGGCTTTCACTCCCCTAAAAATACGGAGAAAAGCTTATGAAACACCGCGCATCGGGTTTTTCCGGTTTTATATTTTCGTTTTTGCTCAATTCGTTTTGGCATCTTCGGTGGACTGTGCCTGCGTGGGTGCTTTTAGCGCTTCATTTTTGGCTGAAAATATCAGTATGGTGGTCGCTGAGCTGCTTCGGCTTGTTTTTCGCCGTAATGTTCGTTTACTGTTTGTTGCTTAGGCTGACGGGATTCGAACCCATGTCGCCCGTCAGTGCCCCTTTTCGGCAC
>OLHA01001177.1_pt1 | contig 14478 bp, 15 predicted proteins | sample 1605961 | NCBI WGS metagenome assembly OLHA01 (sample SAMN03283288) | human gut metagenome | biome: human-associated habitat; material: feces | host: Homo sapiens | place: Peru | collected 2012
ATTATGGCAGTTATAAAAACATGGAAAGTCTACGGAATAGACGGACATAGACAGCGTGAGAGCTTCAACAAGTCACGCAAATATGACTTTTCTGAAAACGGAAAAGTAAGAATGTTGGAGGTTAAAAATTCTGACAAGACAGGAACAAATGAATACAGTATCTTTTCTGTCACCTGTGACACAGAAGAAGAATGTATCACAGAGCTCGAGGGACAGCTCTCTGATGGAATTTTTGAAAATTCCAGAGTTGGGAAAGTTGTGGAGATTTAAGAAAGGCTAAAAGGTGAAAAAATGAAAGAAGTTAAAAATTTTGATATTAAAAATAAAACTTTTCAAATGAAGGACGATGTTGAAATAACATCTTATGTTAATCAAAAGATTACTTCTATAAATGATGATAGTTTTACAATGGCTTTTGAAGTTGAAAACCCAGAATGGGAAAAGGCATTTGATAGAAAAGAGGCAGCTTGTATATATGTGCCTGCAACTATTGCTAGCGAATTGGAAAGTGAAGGTATTAGTCAATATTTTTGGATAAAAGGTAGAAAGAATATTGTTAAAAATGATGTATCAAAACTTATTACTTTGCTTTCATTAACAAATAAAGATAATTTGGTGGAGCTTTCATCTTCTCTTGATGATAAACAATTTTTTAAAGTTATTGTTTCGGATTTGATTTTGGCTTACTCAAAAAGAACTACAGGACATTATTTTGATAGAATTGTTGAAGGTATAGATGAAAAAATAGTGAACTTTTCACAAAAGGAAATCAATCCAGAATGGGATTACAGATTTGATAAGTATATTGATACAGGTGTATTGAATCCTTATGAAGCAACAAAAGTTTTAGAAGCAGATGGTGTTTTTGAATATAGGTTATACGATAAACACAGCATTTTGTCAATCGGAACTGCGCAATTTTCGCATTTTCATGTTTTCTGAAACCGCAGCCCCGCACCGTGCTGCGGCATCAGGGCGCTGTGAGCAGGGAAACCACGGCACCAGCGCAGGGTCTTCGGCAGAATGCCGCCTGCCAGGTGATGTGTTCCGGCTCCACCGGTTCAAAATAGCAGGAGGAACACGCCGCAGCCACACCTTCTGCCTCGTCTGCGCTCCCGCGCACCGTGCAGAACACCGCCGTCGGGCCGTCGGCCCCGCCAATGACAGCGATGGCCGCATCCCCTTCCCCCTGCGGTTCCAGTCCATACTTCTTTTCCAACGCTGCCCGTTCGGGCGGCAGATTCCGGGGTCGGCGGCGCGGGTGGTCCCCCTCAGCGCAGTCGGAGAGGAAGAAATTTTCGGCAGCCGGGGTCAGGCGGTAGGTCATCATACAGAAGCAGTTGGGCCACTCCCAGCCATCACAGTCCGGAAGTTCCAGCGTTTCCGACCGGACATCCAATGCAGTCAGCTGATAGGTCTGTGCGTTTCCCGGTTCGTGCAGCGTCACCGACCCGCCCACCGCAGGGGTCCGGAACCGTTCCGCCGGGTGTTGTTCCAGTTCCGCTTCCAGCCGCACCTCCAGGACACGGAAGCGCTTCGGGCAGCTCTTCCGGCTCCGGGTCGCCCAGGGGTAGCTTTCCCGCCAGAACTTCCAGGCCGTCGTTTCATCCAGCCCATAATGCCGCAGGAACGCTGCGACTGTATCATCGCCGGCCATCTCTCCCGGAAGATAACCCGCCCCGCAGCCATCTCTGGAATGCAGCCGCATCACATTCAGTTCCAGCTCCGCACAGAACCCCACATTCAACGGATTTTCCTGTTCCATCTGCTGTTTCTCGGCTCTGGTCAGGGTGCGGCTGCATTCGCCGTCTTCGGTTAGGCCCCATTTTTCCATATAGGCCCGCAGTTCTTCCTGCGGCACCTCCATCGCAAAGTCCACGACCAATCCCTGTCGGCACCGGTAGACCGCCGGGATGCGCCACTTGTACCCATGCCATTCAAATTCGCGGTCCACGCGCAGTTCCTCGCCGGGGTCGTTCCCCTTTTGTGTTCCCCAGAAATTTTTCCCAAAGCAGACCTTCCAGCGGCGGTGTTCGTGTCTCATGGCAGTTGTCCCCTTCCGTTTTTCTCTATTTTAACACCATTTCATCGGCCCCGCAATTTCTTTGCGAATTTTTGCCGGTTCCCAGCCGCCTGCCCCTACACAAACGGCGGCGGTTGTGCTATGATAAGGCTGAAAAATCGGTTTGGCACTGCCAACCCATGAAGAAGGTGTCGTTCATGTCTGATCTGCTTGAGACCCTGCGGCAGGAGGGCGTCGATCCCGCGCTGCTCTCCGCTGTGGAAGAATACCGCGCAGCCCACCCGCTGGCCGAGGCGCTGCGCCCCCGCATCCCGGTGTCGGCCTTTACCTATTATGGTAAGGACGTCTGGGAGCAGGCTCTGGCCGCGCTGCTCTGCGGCGAGAACCTGCTGCTGGCAGGCGGCAAGGCCACCGGCAAAAATGTGCTGGCCGAGAACCTCTCCGCCGCCTTCGGCCGCCCCGCGTGGGACATCTCGTTCCATGTGAACATGGACGCAGCTTCCCTCATCGGCATGGATACGTTTGAGGGCGGCGCGGTCAAGTTCCGGCCCGGCCCGGTCTACCGCTGCGCCCAGTGCGGCGGGTTTGGTGTGCTGGACGAGATCAACATGGCCAAAAACGAGGCGCTGGCCGTCCTCCACGCCGTGCTGGACTTCCGCCGCGCCATCGACGTGCCCGGCTATGAGCGCATCCCGCTGGCCGAGGAGACCCGCTTCATCGCCACCATGAACTACGGTTATGCGGGCACCCGTGAGCTGAACGAGGCGCTGACGTCCCGCTTTGTGGTCATCCAGATGCCCACCATCACACAGGACAACCTCGAAAAGCTGCTCCGTGCCCAGTTCCCCGACCTGCACGCAAACTATGTCCACCAGTTCGCGCTGCTCTTCCTTGACCTGCAAAAAAAGTGCGACAGCGCGGAGATCTCCACCAAGGCGCTCGATCTGCGCGGGATGCTGGATGCGCTGCGGCTGATCCGCCGGGGCGTCCCGGCCGGGGCCGCGCTGGATATGGGCATCACCAACAAAGCCTTTGATTCCTACGAGCAGGGGCTGATCCGGGACGTCATCGCCGCCCGCATCCCGGCGCAGCTCACTGCCGCAAAGCTGTTCCGCTGATGGAAGCGCAGAGCTACACCGCCGAACAGCGGCGCGCAGCCAATCAGGTCTGGGCGGCAGCCGGTGCCTATGGGTTTGAGCCGCTGTTCCTTGCACACAACACCGACGGCACGATCGATTTTTACATGAACTGCATCGTGGGCCTGGTGCACAAATATTACGGCGACGATCTCATCCGGAGCCTGTTCGGGCTTTGGGATGGCGACATCCGGGAGGCCGAACTCGACGACCTGACCTGGCTCTACCTCGAAAGCGCAGCCTATGCGCTGGAGCTGCCCCGCCGCCCGGTGCTGGCCGAGCTGCGCCGCGCCCATGCGGACTACTTTTTCGGCATCCAGTACAAGCTCTCCCGGCAGGAGTGGATGGCCAAAAACCAGCTCGTCTACACCATGCAGGCAGACCGCTGGCGCACCGTGCAGGGCCGCCGCCCGCCGGTGATGACCCCTTACGAAGCCGACCTTGCCGCCGCGCTGGCCCCGCAGACGCCGCCGGAACCGGCTGCGCTGAAACCGGCCCTGCTGGCCCTCTTTGCCCGCGCGAAGCTGTTTGACGGCACCGTGCACAAAAAGGCCGCGCTCCACCTGCATCTCGAAGGGCTTCTGGCTTCGCTTGCCACCAAAACGCTCCCCACCCAGATGATCAAGACCGACCGCGTCATGGTCGAGCACTCCAGCGCGGTGGATGCCGCAGGCAGCGGCGGGCTGACGGTGGACAAGCGGCTGGCCCACATCACCCTCCGGCAGAACGCCGCCGAAGACCGCGCCTACATCGAGAGCTGTTTCGGGCGTTCCCTCTACCCGCCGGAACGGCTGCGCAAGGCCGAGCAGGAGCTTTGCACCGGCGATCATCTGGGGTGTCATCTCTGGTTCGCCGCCGGTGTCCCCAGCCCCGAACAGGCCCCCACCCCGGAGGCAAAGCATCTGGCCGAACAGGCGCAGCTGCAGGCCGACCGGAACCGCGCCTACTATGCCAGGAACCGGGAGCTGCACCGCAGCGTCGTGCTGCGGCTGACCGAGCAGATCCGAAACTGCATCCTCGTGCACCAGCAGCCCCATGCGCGGGTGGCCCGCAGCGGCAGTCTGGACCCCGTGCGGGTCTGGCGGGCCCCTGTGCTGGACGACGCCCGCGTCTTCCGCTGCGCTGAGGAGGAGAATCAGCCCGCCTTCACCGTGGACCTGCTGCTGGATGCGTCGGCCTCCCGCTTGCACTGTCAGGAGGTCATCGCAGCGCAGGGCGTCATCCTTGCCGAGAGCCTGACCGCCTGCGGCATCCCTGTGCGGGTCAGCTGCTTTTCCAGCCTGCGGGGCTACACGGTCCTGCGGGTGCTCAAAGGCTTTTCAGACAAGAACCTACAGAACATCCACCAGTATTTTGCCTCCGGCTGGAACCGCGACGGCCTGGCCCTGCGGGCTGCGGGTGACCTGTTGGACTTTGCGCCCGGCCCCGCGCCGCGTCATCTGCTCATTTTGCTGACGGACGCCTCCCCCAACGACAGCCGCCGTGTGCCGCCCTCTTCGGAGAACCCGCTGGGGCATGACTACGGCGGGGCTTTCGGTGTGGACGATGCCGCTGCCGAGGTGCGCGCCCTCCGCCGCAAGGGGCTGCGGGTCTCCGCTGTCTTCATGGGCGAAGACCGCTCCATCCCCGATGCCGAGCGCATCTACGGCAAAGATCTGGCCCGCATCCGCGGCATGGATCAGCTGGCCCGCGCGGCCGGGCAGCTCATCCAGAACGAGATCCGCGAGCTGGGCGATTGACTCCTCGCACCAAAAGACCGGGACTGCATGTTTGCAGCTCCGGTCTTTTGTTTACAACCATAGTGTTTACCCTTTCCCCCAATGTGCAAAATTATTTTTGCAATCTTCAAACTTTTAGTTGTAATTTGTGACAACTTATGCTATAATACAGCCAGAAAAGAACGAATCAATGGTTGTACGAGGAAGGAGACCCGCTATGGATGCCAATCGTTACTTTGAGCAGATGCACCAGGTCATGTCCGCACAGAAGCGCGATTTCTCGTTGATTTTGAGCGTAAAGGTGCAGGACCTTGGCGGCGCGGATGCTTACATCGAGCTGCGCCGGAACGCATCCGGCCGCGCACGGGTCTTCTATTCCACCATGGGCCGCCGCAACCTCAACTTCCAGTTGTTCCGCAAGGGCTGGCAGTTGTGCCACAACGCATCCGGCGAGATGACCGGCCGTTTCCCCACCAAAGCGGACGCCCTGTTGGACGCAGCGGACTTTTCCGCCTGCATCCGGGACGATGCCTTTGACCCGGCCCGCACGGAATTTCTCGTGAACCAGCTCCGACTTCTTTCGGACGCCTCCTGCCCTCCCCTGCCGCAGTCGGCCCGCGAAGGGGCACTCATCACCGTGGACAGCTTTGTGGGACGCGGCGGGCACTGGTGCTATTGGAGCACGCAGGCTGCTGACTGCCTGCCTCTCGCTGCACTGCTCTGCTGGCTGGGTGATTTTCTGGCCGGGAGCGAGCGCCGCACCCTGCAAAACTGCCCGCAGGCCATGGAGCTGGCCGCGCAGTGGCAGGCGGAGCTTTGCTCGCCCTTCACCCGCCCGGCGGACGCTGTCCGTTCTCCTGCCCAGCGCCCGGCCCCACGCCGCGCCGCCCCTGCCGCGCAGAACCCCCACTGGCAGAGCATTTTGGCGGTGCTGGCCACCGTATGACAACAAGTGCCCCGCCTTCTGGTTTTCCAGAGAGCGGGGCACTTGTTCAATATTCGATCCCCTGCCGGGCGGCGATGCCTTTCTGGTAGGGGTGGCGGCAGCACTTCATCTCAGTGCTGTAATCCGCCGCATCCAGCATCCACTGCGGCGCGGCGTGTGCCGTCAGAACGCATTCCTGCTCATCCGGCCGGTGCAGAACCGCCGACTGCAGCAGCTCTTTGTCCACCATATCCAGTTCCCATGCGGAACCAGCCTCGTCCAAAAGAAGCAGATCGGCCGGCTGGGCCATGGCAGCCCGGAGGTTCTCATTTTGCAGCGCCCGCGTAGCCGCCTTTTCGGCGTCGTTCATCTGGAAGACGAACTTCTGCCCGGCCTTGCCGCGGTAGACTTTGGCCCCCAGCTGCTCCAGCAGCGGGATCTCACCGCTTTTGCCGCCTTTCAGGAACTGCACGATGACCACACGCTTTCCGCTGCCCAATGCGCGCAGCGCGAGGCCCATGGCGGCTGTGGTCTTGCCCTTTCCATCGCCCCAATAGAGATGCAGCAATCCGCGCTCCATCATGCGTTTTCCTCCGTGTACTGGACGGTTTTCACCACATGCAGGATGTGTTCCGCCTTCCAGTCGCAGGCGTCCAGCACATAGCCGCCCGCATTGGGGCCGCACCATGCGTGGAAGGTCTTGTGCGGCACCGCGAACCGCTCCATTGCAGCCATCTGGGTGCCGCCGTGCGCCACGATGACCAGCCGCTCCTCGCCGTTGGCAAGTGCCTTGTCCACCAGAGCGGCAAACGCCGCGCAGACGCGGTCACAGAAATCGCTCTTCCGCTCCCCGTCCGGGTGAGCGCTGGCTTCGTTCTGCCGGACCCACTCCAGATACTCCGGGTCCTGCTCCATACGGACGAACTTCTGCCCCTCGAATCGGCCGAAGTTCATCTCCTTCAGCCCCTCCACCGGCACCAGTTTTGCATCCGGAAAGAGGATCTTTGCCGTCTGCGACGTGCGCTGCAGCGGCGTCACGTAGACGACCTCCGGGGAAAAGTCCGCCCGCCGCAGCTGGGCCGCGCTTTCGGGCGAAAGCGGGATGTCCCGCTGGCCCTGATACCGTTTCTGGGCGTTGTATTCAGTTCTGCCATGGCGCAGCAGATAGATCCACATGGTGTTGTCTCCTTTTTTCATCCTTTTGCCGCCCCATTATAGCCGATTTCCGCAAAAGATACAAGCCGCCCACGGTTCATTCTTCCTGCGCGCTTGCCACGGCGGCATCCGCCTCTTCCTGGGAAATGGTCTTGACGACAAAGCCGAAGTACAGGATGTGCCCGGCCCAGACGATGCCGAGGATGATGCGGCCCACCGGGACCCGGCTCATCATCACAAAGCCCAGCGCCATCAGCGCCGTCACCGTGCCGATCAGAGCCAGCTTGGCGCGCAGGGTCATGCCTTTGCGTTTTATGTAGCTGCCGATGTACTTTTTATAGAGGGTCGTACCCAGAAACCAGCAGTGGAGCCGCGCCGAGCTTTTGGCAAAGCAGAAAGCCGTCAGCAGGAAAAACGGCACTGTGGGCAGGACCGGCAGCACGATGCCCACCACGCCCAGCGCCAGGCTGAGGCAGCCGAGGCTCACAAAAAACACTTTCTTCATCATTTTGAACGATCCTTTCTGTTGGTGCCGCGCAGAGGAGTTCCGCAGCTAGATGTTAGCTATTGCTAACTTCAAATTCAAGAAAAAGCCGCAGTCCCCCTGCGGTTCTTCCGGTTTGCAGTTTCAAACCATGATCGTCAGTGTATCATGCCCACGCTCTTTTTGTCAAGCGCAAAAAAAGCACCCGCCGCAGGATGTGCAGCAGGTGCCGGAAATGTGACCGTTCTTATTCGTACAGGGGGAACGCCTTGGTGAGCGCCAGAACGCGGGCGGAGATGTCGTCCCGCTTCTCGTCATAGTGCCAGATGCAGTCGGCAATGCAGTCGGCGATGCTCTTCATCTCTGCCGGGCCCATGCCGCGCGTCGTGACGGCAGGGATGCCCAGACGGACGCCGGAGGTCACGAAGGGGCTGCGGGTCGTGGTGGTCACAACGTCTGCATAGGGCACCGGGCTCTGGTGATAGCCGCCCGCCACCAGACCGGCGATGTGGGCCATATCGACCATCAGGTAAGCGCCATAGCCGTGGGCGATCTCGGCCAGCTTTTCAAAGTCGATGGCGCGGGGGTAAGCCGACGCGCAACCATATTTTCGCCTAAACCCTTGCTTTTTTTGCGGCCAGCGTTTATTATATCTGTATAAAAATCCGTTCCCGCGTTTGTGCAGCTTTTCAGAATCAGCCCGCACAAACTCCAGCGGAAACGAGGGAGGAAACCGCAGATGGATCATTCCCTGCAAAAAGCAGCCCAGCGCAAAGCGGGCATTGCCGCACGGCGGGCGCTTTCCGCCGCCGCACGTTCTGCCGCAGACGCCGCGCTGTGCCGCCGCATCGCAGCACTGCACTGCTTTCAGAACGCCCGGACGCTCCTTGCCTATGCCGCCTTCGGCGGGGAGGCAGACCTGTCCGCTCTGCTGGCGGAGGCCGTGCAGCAGGGCAAGACCGTCGCCTACCCCATCTGCGGCGCGGGCTTCACCCTGACGGCCGCTGTGCCCGGCCCGGACGGCTGGGAGGTGGGTGCATACGGCATCCGGACCCCCATCCCGGAGCGGGCGCAGCTGCTCCCGCCCGAAGCGCTCGACCTGGTGCTGGTGCCCTGCACGGCCTTTGATGCCGCCTGCCGCCGCGTCGGGATGGGAAAAGGCTACTATGACCGCTACCTGCCCCGCTGCCGGAACGCTGTACTGCTCGGCGCTGCCTTTGAGGCGCAGCGGGTGGAGCAGGCCGCTGTGGACGCGCACGACCAGCGGCTGGACGGATTTGTAACAGAGGAGGGGATCTATCGTGGAACTGATGAATTTGAGCTGTGAAGCGTTTTTAGAAGACCTTGCCGGCAGTGCCCCGGCACCGGGCGGCGGCGGGGCCGCAGCTCTGGTGGGTGCCGCCGGTGCCGCCCTTGGCAATATGGTCGGCAGCCTGACCGTCGGCAAGAAAAAATATGCCGCCGTGGAGGCGGACATCCTCATCCTGAACCGCCGTGCCGCCGCCCTCCGCAAGCGGCTGGAAGGGCTGGTACAGGCCGACGCCGACGCTTTTACACCGCTGGCCGCAGCCTACAAGCTGCCCAAAGAGACCCCGGAGCAGCAGGCCCACAAAGCCGCTGTGCTGGAGGCCGCGCTGGAAGGGGCCTGTGCTGTGCCGCTGGAGATCATGTCCGCCTGCTGTGAGGGCATTGCGCTTGCGGCGGAATACGCCGAAAATGGCAGTGTGATGGCCGTATCGGATGCCGGGTGCGCTGCACTGTTCTGCAAAGCCGCCCTGCAGGCCGCCGGGCTCAATGTCTCCATCAACACCCGGCTGATGGCCGACAACGCCCGCGCCGCCGCCCTGAATGCACAGGCCGACGCCATGCTGGCGGAGTTTGTGCCGCAGGCCGACCAGATCTACGAGAAACTCACACATTCATTGAGGGGGTAATTCTGATGGCAACGATTTTGAAGGGCGCGCCCGTTGTGGCCGCCATGAACGAAGCAAACGCCGCCCGCTGTGCTGCAATGCAGGAAAAGGGCATCGTGCCCACGCTGGCCGTGGTGCGCGTGGGTGCCCGCCCGGACGACCTTTCCTACGAAAAAGGCGTCCTGACCCGCTGCGGCAAGGTGGGCGTCGCCGTAAAGCAGTTCCTTCTGCCCGAAGATGCTGCGCAGGACGCGCTTCTGGAGGTCATCCGGAAGATCAACGCAGACCCGTCCATCCACGGCTGTCTGCTCTTCCGCCCTCTGCCCAGGCAGTTCGATGACCGCGCCGTCCGCGCGGCGCTGGCCCCGGAAAAGGACATCGACGGCATCACGGACGGTTCGCTGGCCGGTGTGTTCACCAACACCGCCATCGGCTACCCGCCCTGCACCGCGCAGGCCTGTCTGGAGATCCTGAAGTACTATCAGGTGCCGCTCTCCGGCCGGCGGGCCGTGGTCGTGGGCCGCAGCCTCGTGGTCGGCAAGCCCGCCGCCATGATGCTGGACCGTGAAAACGCCACGGTGACGCTCTGCAACTCTCGCACCCAGGACCTGCCCGCCCTCTGCAAAGAGGCCGACATCGTGGTCGTTGCCATGGGGCGGCAGGGCTTCATCGGCAGTGACTGCCTGCGCGAAGGCCAGGTCGTGGTCGATGTGGGCATCCACGTCAACGCAGAGGGCAAGCTCTGCGGCGACGTCCGCTTTGACGAGGCAGAACCCCTCGTCGAGGCCATCACCCCGGTACCCGGCGGCGTGGGCACCGTGACCACCTCCGTGCTGGTCGGCCATGTGGTGGATGCCGCAGAAAAAACGCTGTAACAAACGATAGCAATTCAACTTTTTATAGCAGTTTGCGTTTTTAATGCACAAGCAACACCCGCAAACTGCATATCGCAAAGATGCCGTTTGAATGTTGCACTCATTTCTTGACTCTCGATAAAATTTGCGATAAACGATTTTTTGAAGGAATGTAATCATGTCGAAAGATGAATATTTGATCACAGATCCACCCCTTAAAGCGCTGACTGTTTTTGCGATGCCGATGATCCTTGGCAGCTTTTTTCAACAAGTATACAATATGGCCGATTCCATAATCGTTGGTCAATTTGTTGGCTCCTCGGCACTTGCGGCTGTTGGTGCTTGTGCTGCACTGACCAATGTTTTTATTTGTGTGGCGCTTGGTGCCGGTGTGGGCGCAGGTGTGCTTGTAAGCCGCTATTTTGGTGCAAGAAATTATGGTAGAATGAAAACCATTGTGTCAACGTCCCTGATCAGCTTTTTGATTTTAAGCGTTGTCCTTGGTGTCTTTGGCTTTTGCTTTTCCCATTTCATGATGAGCGGATTACAGACCCCTGCCGATATATTGGAAGAAGCAGTCTTGTATCTGCGTGTCTACTTTGTGGGTTTCCCGTTTCTATTCATGTACAACATTCTTTCCACCATGTTCACTTCCATCGGTGAATCCAAAATTCCGTTGGGCCTGCTGATATTCTCATCGATCCTGAATATTTTTATGGATCTCTGGATGGTGGCTGGTCTTGGTCTGGGGGTGTTTGGTGCAGCCCTTGCGACCTTGATCGCACAAGGAATTTCTGCCGTGTTTTCGTTTTTGATCTTTCTGTCTCGGATGCGGCAATACAAGAGCTCCTTTCGCAGGTTCGACCGGCAGGAGCTGTATTCCATGCTTCGCATTGCGGTACCATCGGTTTTGCAGCAGTCCACAGTGTCTATCGGTATGATGATCGTGCAGGCAGTGGTAAATCCCTTCGGCACACAGGCACTTGCCGGGTATGCGGCAACGATGCGGGTAGAAAATGTTTTTTCGCTGATCTTCGTATCCATCGGCAATGCAGTTTCGCCGTTTGTATCCCAGAATCTTGGCGCAAAGAAAATTGAGCGTATCAAAAAAGGTTATCATGCTGCACTGGTGTTGGATCTATGCTTTGCAGTTCTTGCTTTCGTGGTCATTGAAACACTGCACACACAGATTTCCTCGTTGTTCTTGGGAAAAGACGGAACCGCGTTGGCCTATCAGGTGTCCGGTGATTATATGAGATGGCTTGGTTACTTTTTCATCTTCATGGGCATCAAGATGGCAACGGATGGCGTTCTTCGCGGACTTGGGATCATGCGGCCGTTTCTTATTGCAAATATGGTAAACCTTGCAATCCGCTTGTCTGTTGCTTTGATTTGTGCACCGCGTTTTGGCATTGCTTTTGTTTGGCTTGCAGTCCCGGCAGGTTGGCTTGCAAACTTCCTTATTTCCTATGCGGCGCTCAGAAGATCGTGGCCAGAGAATAAAGCAGCGGTATCTCAATGATTTCATGCAGTAGAGAGGTGCTTTTCCTGCGTAAATTCAAGGCACGAACGCTGGATGCTCTTCCGAACGCGATCCAATGTGCTTTTCAAATGGGATTGCTATAAAAAGAAACAGAACACGCCCGGCGGCTGTCTCAGCCTGACCGGGCGTGTTCTGTTTTTCAGAATTGCAAACAGGAGGAACCTGGGAGATGACTGTTTATGCCGCCTTTGCCGGAGCAAAGACCAGTGCTTTTTTCCGCCGCGCCTGCATCGAACGGACGATGCAGCTGAGCGTGAAGTTGATGACGAAATAGATGACACAGGCCGCACCGAACAGCACCATAACGTCCGAAACGTTGACGGTGCCCAGCCCGTTGTAGGTGCCGGCTGCGCTCAGCAGCTGGCGGATGCGGGCCATAAGCTCGATGGTTGCCACATTGGCCAGATAGGACGAATCCTTGATGGTGGTGATGACCTGGCTGAGCAGGGTCGGGACGATGTTCCGGTAGGCCTGCGGCAGCACGATGTAGAGCAGCACCTCGGCGGTGTTGAAGCCCTGTGCATACCCGGCTTCAAACTGCCCCTTCGCCACGCCGTTCAGGCCGCCGCGGACGATCTCCGCAATGACGGAGGAGTTGAAGAGGATCAGCGCCAGCGCCGCCTTGAACAGGAGCTTCATCTCCACGCTGGTCAGGCCAAACATTTTCCGGGCAAAGAAGGCCGGGCAGGGGCAGAAGACCACGCAGACGAAGATCCACAGCAGGTAGGGCGTGTTCCGGAACAGCTCGATATACGCCGCCGAGAACCAGCCCAGGATGCGGGCCGGGCCTTTTTTGCAGTAGGTGCGGGCCAGCGCCAGCAGCGAGCCAAGGATCAGGCCCAGCACGACGCCCAGCACCGAGATGATGCAGGTGAACGCCACGCCGCGGAGCAGGTAGAGCATCACACCCTGTTTCGTCAGGATGGAGAAGCTTGCAGCAAGGTTGCTCATATTATGCCGCCTCCTTTAACTCAACTTTAGACGCTGCCTTCATAGCAGGATTGACACGGCCCTTGCGGTTTTTGAGAGAAGCCTCCCAACGAGTTGCCAGAGTGGACAGGGGGAAGCAGACCACGAAGAAGATCAGGCCGCAGAGGACATAAGCCGGAGCGTATGCGCCGCCGGTGCTTGCGCCGGTGACAAAGCTGTAAGTGACACTAATGAGGTCTGCGCCGCCCACGATGTACAGGCAGGAAGTGTTCTTGAACAGGTTGACCACCTGATTGACCATGGGCGGCAGCATAACGGGGATGCTCTGCGGCAGGATGATATAGGCCATCCGCTGCAAATAGCCAAAGCCCTGCGCCTGTGCGGCCTCAAACTGTCCTTTCGGCACGGATTCAATGGCGGCACGGACGACCTCGCCCATATAGGCACCGGTGTAAACGCCCAGTGCAATGATGCCGGTGCGGATGACACCCATGCTCAGCCCTGCAAAGGCCAGTGCGTAGTACAAAAAGCACAGCTGCAACAGCAGCGGCGTATTCTGGATGAACTCCACATACACCCGGGCGATGAATTGCAGCGGCTTTTTGCCGCTGGTCGCCATCAGGCCCAGCACAACGCCCAGCACAAAGGCCAGTGCCAGCGCAAAAAACGCCGTCATCAGGGTATTGCCCAGCCCCAGCAGAAAGCTTTCCCGGTGGTTCCACACCGTTGCCCATGCGTCCATTGAAAACAGACCGGACATAACGAACACTCCTCTCTCCTAAACCGTAACAGCCTGCGCACAGATGTTATGCCAGACCGTTCTCCTTGATCAGACCATCAATGGTGCCATCGGCCAGCCAGCCGGTGACCAGCTCATCGCACACAGCGGAGAAACCGCTGCCCTTCTTGGTAGCCACGCCGTACTCCTGCGGGCTGAACTCGGCATCAATGTAGCTGCGGCCCTCGGTCTTGTAGATGGCCAGAATGGACTTATCCACGCAGAAGCCGTTCACCTCGCCTGCGCTCAGCGCGGTGCTGATGGCGGGATAATCGTCGTACTGACGGAAGGAAATGCCATCCTTCCAAGTATCGGCGTTGAAGGTGTCGGCATTGAAGCCCTCGCCGGTGATAACACCCTCGTCGATCATCTCCTGCACCAGAGCACGGGCGGAGGTAGAACCGGAGGAAACGCCCACCACCTTATCCTTCAGGTCGGCCAGTGCCTTGATGCCGGAGGAATCCTCCACCAGAACGCTGACATAGTCGGTGTAGTAGGGGGTGGAGAAGTCCCAGCTCTTGCGGCGCTCGTCGGTGATGGTAAAGGTAGCCAGCACGCAGTCGATATCGCCGGAATCCAGCAGCTCGCCGCGGGTAGCGGCGGTGACGGTGGTAAACTCCACGTCCACGCCCAGATGCTCGGCGATCATCTCTGCCAGACTGTCCTCCAGACCGGTATACTCGCCGGTGAGGGTATCCTGAAAACTGAAGCCCTTGACGGCGTTCTTGACGCCTACCTTCAGCACACCGCGGTCGATGATGGCCTGCACATCCGCAGAGACAGCCTCGGAGGAAGCTGCCACGCTGCCGGAAGCGGCAGAGGATGCGGTGGAGGCAGCCACAGAGCTGCTGGCAGAGCCGCCGCAGGCGGTAAGAGCGGTGAGCGCAATGGCCGTACCGGCGGCCTTGACAAAGCTACGACGAGAAATCTTTTTCATAATTATACACTCCTCTATAAAGTCCGCAGCCCGGACGGCTTTCCCTTCCGTCCCCCATGGGCTGCTCTATCCACAACGGGTG
>OLHA01001184.1_pt1 | contig 14445 bp, 19 predicted proteins | sample 1605961 | NCBI WGS metagenome assembly OLHA01 (sample SAMN03283288) | human gut metagenome | biome: human-associated habitat; material: feces | host: Homo sapiens | place: Peru | collected 2012
CATCTTACGGCCTTCTGTAGTAACGGATGAACGATATTTAGGCATTTTCTGCTCCAGATATGACTTGCTAAGCAAGTCCTTTAAAAACAGCAAAACCAAAAGCATAATTTTTACAAGTTATCAAAAAGCGACAATATATCAAAATGAGATGATATTGCAGTAAAAGATTAACTCATAAAAATAATGATAATCTAAGTTATCTTAAATCGACAAAGTACCAATTTAGCAAAATGCAGTAAAAGACCAACTTAGATAACACTAAATATTGCACATGAATTTTACATAGAAAAAGCATGACTGAATCTATATAAAAATGCAATAAACAATATTTGTGAAAAGGAAAATAAAATAGCTGCATTATTAACTATAGAAGATGCTGGGGCTCTTGAAGGATCATTAATGAATTTAAAAACAGTTTATGAGCAAGGGGTTAGACTTATAACATTAACATGGAATCATATAAACGAAGTTGGATTTCCAAATTTTAAAATAGAAGTTGATACTTATGGTGATATAAAAGAAAAACCAAATTTTAAAATTCCTAATACTGAATTTGGACTTACTGATTTTGGCGTTGAATTAATAAGGGAAATGGAGAGATTAGGAATTATAGTAGATGTTTCGCATTTATCTGATGCTGGTTTTTATGATGTTTTAAAATATAGTAAGAAACCATTTGTAGCAAGTCATAGCAATTCAAGAAAAATTACTAATGTTGTTAGAAATTTAACTGATGAACTTATGATGGAAATTGCACTACTTGAAAATCTTCAAAGAGAAAACCTAAATTGCATTGAGGAAGCATTAGCTTATAAATCAATGATAACAACATTAGGTTTAACACAAGAATCATTAGCAACAAAAGTAGGAAAAAGTCGTAGTCATATAACAAATATGTTAGGATTATTACGCTTACCACAAAGTGTTCAAGATATGGTTTCAAGTGGAAACTTGTCAATGGGTCATGCAAGAGTTTTAAGTAAAATAGAGGATAATTATAAAATAGTAGAACTTGCTAACAAAATTGTAAACGAAAAATTAGCAGTTAGAGATATTGAACAAATATCAGAAAGTGATGATATAGAAAAAAAAGTAAAAATTACAAGACAAAAAAATCCATCTAATGAAAATTATAAATATGTGGAAAACCTATTAAGAGAAAAATATGATTCAAAAGTAAAAATTAAAGATAAAAAAATTGAAATTGGATTTACAAGTTCTGCAGATTTAAATCGTATATTAGAAATTATGGATATAAAAGGGTAGTGATTAAAAATGGACATTTTAGATAAAATTTTAGTAAAAGAAGTAGTTGCACCTGTTTTAATAATATTTTTTAGTATTATTCTTTATAAAATAATTGAAAGAATTATAAAAAAAGCATTTGCTATAAGAGTACGAAAAACAAATCAAAAGAGACAGGAAACATTAGTAAGTATAATTAATAATGTTATTAAATATTTTATAATTATAGTTGCATTGTTAATGATTTTAGATGTGTTTGGAATTGATACTAAAACACTTGTAACTTCACTTGGTGTTGTTGGTCTTGTAGCAGGTTTAGCTGTTCAGGATTTGTTAAAAGATTTTATATCTGGAATGTCAATTATTTTTGAAAACCAATTCTATGTAGGTGATACAATTGAAGTTAACGGTTTTAAAGGAGAGGTTATTCATTTAGGACTTAAAACAACAAAATTAAAATCATATACTGGAGAAGTAAAAATCATTGCAAATCGTAATATTACAGAAGTAGTTAATTACAATTTAGCCAATTCACTAGCAATTGTCGATTTTCAAATTGCTTATGAAGATAATAATGAAAAAGCAGAAGAAATATTAAAACAATTATGTAAAAAATTAACCAATGAATTAAAAAATATAAAAGGAACTGTAAATTTATTAGGTATAACAAAATTAGATTCATCTGGTGTAGAATACCGTATTACAGTTGAAACTGTTCCACTTAAACATTATGAAATTGAAAGAGAAATATTAAAAGCAGTAAAACTTGAACTAGAAAAAAATAATATAACAATACCATATCCACAATTGGTGATTCATCATGAATAAAGAGTATAAATTAGGAAGTATTGTTGTTATGAAAAAACAACATCCATGTGGAACTAACGAATGGGAAATAACAAGAGTTGGTGCGGATATTAAAATAAAATGTATCGGTTGTGGTAGATCTATAATGTTACCTAGAGTGGAGTTTAATAAAAAATTAAAAAAAGTAATTACATTTTAAAAAGGAAGGATAGAAAATATTATACTTTGTATATATTTGAGTGAGTATTATGAATAAAAAGAAGAAATCAATATTTTTAGGTCCAGTAATTATGATTATAATATTAATCGCAATAATTATGCTTGCAAGCGCAATCTTTTCTATATTCCAAGTAGGCGGACAAGTAACTAGTATTTCTAATGGTACACTTGAAACATCTTTAGTTACTGTTAATAATTTACTAAGTAGTGCTGGTATAAAATTTATTTTAAGTAATGCCATCACAAATTTTCAAAAGTTGTCACCAGTTATTTTACTAATAATCGTTCTACTGGGAATTGGTATATGTGAAAAAAGTGGCTTATTTAAAATTGTTTTTAGTAAATTAAAAAAAGTTCCAACTCCAACACTTATATTTTTTACAATATTTTTAAGTGTTATTTCGTCTATTATTGGTGAAAATAGTTTTATAATTTTAATTCCGGTAGTAGGTATTGCTTATAAGTATGCGAATAGAAACGCTATGATGGGTATTTTAATTTCCTTTATATCAATTTGTTTAGGGTATGGATTTGGATTAATATTCAATTATGATGATTATTTACTTGGAACATTAACAGCTGCTTCTGCAAGTTTAGATGTTGATAAAAATTATAAATATCAACTATTATCAAATATTTATATGTTAATAGCGTTTACTTTTATTTTTTCAGTACTTGGTTCAATCATAATTAATGCCTTTTTGGTTCCAAAGTTTGAAGTAATAAAGAAATATGAAAAGGAAGAAACAATTGAATCTAAAAAGGGACTACTTTTTTCAACAATAGCATTTGTTGTAATGTTACTTATTGTTGTATATATGATTATTCCAGGTCTTCCTGGATCAGGACTATTATTAGATAAGAATTCAAATATTTATATTGCTCAGTTATTTTCGAATAATTCTCCATTCTCTAATTCATTAATATTTATATTTAGTATAATTATGATGGTTTGTGGATTAATATACGGTCGTATTTCTGGAAATATAAAAAATACAAATGAATTTAGTATAGGTTTAGGATATAGTTTTGATAATTTAGGTTATGTGTTTGTATTATTATTTTTCTTTTCACAGATGATTGCATTATTAGACTGGTCAAATATAGGAACTGTTTTAGGAACTATTATAATTGATAAAATAAGTCTATTACAATTATCTGGAGTATTATTAATTATAATTTTCTTTTTAGCAATAGTCTTTATAGGAATTTTTATTCCATCAACATTAACAAAATGGACAATTGCATCACCAATTATCATCCCTCTTTTTATGAGAGCAAATATAACTCCAGATTTTACACAGTTTATATTTAGAGTTGCTGATGGAATTGGAAAATGTATAACACCTATGTATATATATTTCTTTATAATGATGGCGTTTATGCAAAAATATAATTACGATAATGAACATAATATTACAATTTTTGGAACACTAAAATTAATGAGTTCAACAGTATTAATATTGTCATTATTGCTATTGTTACTTTTAGTTTTGTGGTATATAGTAGGTCTTCCTATGGGGCTTCAGATGTATCCAACATTATAATATAAAAAATATCAATAAAAATTTGGTATTTTTTTTTATTTATGATATAATCAAAAAAGTAAGAAAAGAGGAATTATTATGAGTTTAACAGCAGGAATTGTAGGATTACCAAATGTAGGTAAATCAACACTATTTAACGCTATAACAAAACAAAATATACTTGCAGCAAATTATCCTTTTGCAACAATTGATCCTAATGTAGGAATAGTAACTGTACCTGATGAAAGATTAGATTTTTTAAATAAACTATATGAACCAAAAAGTTTAGTTCCAACATCATTTGAATTTACTGATATTGCAGGACTTGTAAAAGGTGCATCAAGTGGAGAAGGATTAGGAAACAAATTTTTATCACATATTAGAGAAGTTGACGCAATTGTAGAGGTAGTAAGATGTTTTGAAGATTCAAATATTACACATGTTGATGGAAAAATAGATCCAGTAAGAGATATTGAAACAATAAATGCAGAACTTGCAATTGCTGATTTAGAAGTTATTGAAAATAGAATAAATAGAATTGGCAAAAAGGCAAGTATGTCAAAAGATAAAGAAACATTACTCGAAGTAGAACTTTTAAACAAATTAAAAGAAAATCTAGAAAAAAGTGTTGCAGTAAGACAAATTGAACTTACTAAAGAAGAACAAAAATTAATTAAATCATTCTGTCTTTTAACTGCAAAACCAATAATTTATATGGCAAATATTAGCGAAGAAGATTTAATAACAGGTGAGAATAAATATACAAAAATGGTAGAAGATTATGCTTCAAAAGAAAATGCTAAAGTTATTAAAGTAAGCGCAAAAATAGAATCTGAATTGTGTGAATTAAGTGATGAAGAAAAAGAAATATTTTTAAGCGATTTAGGAATAAAAGAAGCAGGACTTTCAAAACTAATAACAGCAACGTACGATTTATTAGGACTTGCTACATATTTTACTGCAGGATCTGATGAGGTTAGAGCTTGGACTTTTAAAAAAGGGATGAAAGCTCCCGAATGTGCTGGAATAATTCATACTGATTTTGAAAAAGGTTTTATAAAAGCAGAGGTAATGGGTTATGCCGATTTAAAAGAACAAGGTAGTGAAAAAAAAGTAAGAGAAGCAGGAAAAATGCGCCTTGAAGGTAAAGAATACTTAATGCAAGACGGAGATATTTGTTATTTCAGATTTAATAAATAGAGTTGAAAAAAATATTAATTTGAAATATAATTAAATAGGAGGGGAAAAAATGGATTTAAAAAGTGTTTATTCAAAAGTATTTGGTTGGATGTTTATAGGATTATTGCTAACATTCTTAACAGGTTACACAATCGCAAACAATCTAAATATGTTATTGTTTCTTTTTGAGGGAAATAAATGGATTATTTTTGCAATTCTAGAAATTGTTTTAGTTATTGCATTATCAGCAGGGCTTCATAAAATGAGCCCAGGTGTAGCTAAATTTTGTTTTGCCTTATATTCTATAGTTAGTGGATTTACTTTTTCATCAATTTTCTTAGTATATGAATTAGGATCAATAATTTATGTGTTTGGTATAACATCAGTTATTTTTGGAGTATTTGCTCTTATCGGACATTATACAAATGTTGATTTATCACGCTTTGGAACATATTTATTTATGGGATTATTAGGTATAATCATTTGTAGTATCATTAATATGTTTATTGGAAGCGAAGGCTTCGATATGACTATATGTGTAATAGGATTAGTAATATTCTTAGGTTATACTGCTTACGACATACAAAAAGTTAAACAATTAGTAGGTTCAATTCCTGAAGAAAATTTGGCAATATATGGTGCATTGCAACTATATTTAGATTTTATTAACATTTTCTTAAAATTACTTAGATTTTTTGGAAAAGATAGAGATTAATAATGGTTTTAACCATTATTTTTTTCTAAATATAGAAAAATAGAGTAAAATAATATAGAAATAGAATAAAAATGTAAAAAATAATTTACATTTTATTTTATTTTTGTTATAATCTTAGACGAGTATTAATTTACTCCTTGCTTCCGAGGAAGCCTATAGACCAAAGGGAGGTGGAACAATGAAAAACTATGAAATTATGTTTATTGTAAAACCAACATTAAGTGAAGAAGATATTAAAAAAGTAGTAAAAAACTTTCAAGATGTAATCACAAATAATGGTGGAAAAATTACAGAAACAGTTGAAATGGGTCAAAGAGAATTAGCTTATGAAATTAAAAAATTCAAAAGCGGTTACTATTATGTAATTACACTTGAAGCAAATGATGATAAAGCTATCAAAGAATTTGATCGTTTAGCTTTAATTAGTAATGATATTATTCGTCATTTAATTACTAAATTAGAAAAATAAGAAGAGGTGTAGTTATGAATCGTGTTGAATTAGTAGGAAGATTAACTGCTAAACCAGAATTACGTTATACAGGTTCAAATTTACCTTATGCAAGATTTAGTGTTGCTATTAATAGAACATTTAATAATGCTCAAGGTGAAAGAGAAACAGATTTTATAAACATAATTGTTTGGAGAAAACAAGCTGAAAACGTATGTAATTTTTTAGATAAAGGAAGTTTAGTTTCAATAGAAGGTAGACTTCAAACAGGAAATTATACTGATAAAGATGGAAACAAAAGATATACTATGGATGTTGTAGCTGATAGTGTTCAATTCCTAGAGAGTCGTGCGCAAAGTCAGTCACGTGGTCAATCAAATTCAAATGAACCAAGCCCATATGATTATCAAAATGATAGTACAAATAATCTAAATGTTGATAATGATCCTTTTGCCGATTTTGGTGATAGCGTATCAATAGATGATAATTTCCTAGATTAATAAGGAGGAAAATATGGCAGAATTTCGTGGTAATAAAAGAAGAAAAAAAGTATGTCAAATGTGTGCTGGTAAAGATGTTAAATACAGCGATGTAGAAACAATTAAAAAATATATAAGTGCTGATAGAGGTAAAATATTACCTAGAAGATTTACTGGTAATTGTGCAGAACATCAAAGACATATTGCAGTAGAAGTTAAAAAAGCTAGATTTATGGCTTTAATACCATTTGTTAAATAATAGAGGTTTAATAACTTCTATTTTTTTATTCAATTTTTAGCACTTACCTATTGACAGTGCTAAAAATAAGTGCTACAATTAATGTGTAAGATGAATTGAGGATATCTTACATGTATGCATAAAATCTACATACAATTTAAAGGGAGGAATATTTTATGATGTTACCAAGATTAAGTAAATTTGATGTGTTAGATGATATGTTTGATGAACCTTTGTTTGCAAAAAGAGAAAGTCAAATAATGAAAACAGATATTAAAGAAAAAAATGGAAATTATATTTTAGATATTGATTTACCAGGATGTAAAAAAGAAGATATCAGTATTGAGTTAAATGACGGATACTTAAATATAAGTGCAACTATTAATCATACTTATGATGATAGTGATACAAAAGAAAATTATATTCACAAAGAAAGATTTTACGGAAAATGTTCACGTAGTTTCTATGCAGGTGAAAATCTAAAAGAAGAAGATATTCATGCTTCATTTAAAAACGGAATATTGACTGTATCGTTCAAGAAAGATTCAGTTAAAGATGAGTCTAACAAAAAATACATTGAGATTAGTGACTAAAAAGAGTTTAAAACTCTTTTTTTGTTTTAAAGCTTATTTATAAACATAATATGTGCAAAACTATGTTAATTAAAAATAGTTAAATATATTAAAAATGCTATTTTTACACTATTAATGTGGAAAACTTTGTATATTTTACTAAATTTTATACTAAATATAAAAAAAGTTTTGCACATCTATAGTTCAAAACTCAATTTTTTAAATTATTAATTTCTTTTTCTAAAGCATTTATAACTTTTTTCATCATATTTATTTGATCATCAATTTCTTCTTTATTATTACTTTTGAACATATTTATTAAATTATCATCATTAATTACATGCCGATTATTTTGATTTGAACTGCCTGATCTATTGTTCAAAACTTGTTGTTGTGCTGAATTTGTACACAAAACTTGTCCAATCAACATAAACCAGTTACCAAGTGAATTTTGTTCAGCTGGTGTTGCTTCATCTAATAATAAATATCCAATAATAATTGCGCTTAACGTATATGTTTTTGAATTAATGCTCGGAACTATGTTCATAATCATCACTATTAAAAGATATGCACAATAAAAAAAAGTAGAAATGTTTCTACTAATCTTTAAATAGTCTTTTTAAAATAGGTTTACCGATTTCATATAATAGTAATCCACTCATATTAATGCATAAAACAATTAATAGTGGTAGTAATTTGATTTCTACAATATTAATAAATTTTCCAATTGGTGTTAGAAAAAATAAAATTTCAACAAAAGCAACAACTATTAATCCAATATTCATACACTTGTTAGAAAAAATTCCCTGTTTATAAATAGTTTCTTTTATGTTCCTACAAGATACTGCATATAATAATTCTTGAATTACTACAGTAAGTAATGCAAGTGATCTAGCTATATCTGAATTAAAAAATTTTAATGACACAAAATAGGTAATTAGTGCAAAAATAGTTTCTATTAATGCAGAGAATATTATACTAGAAATTACAAAGTGTGTAAAAATAGGTTTATCAATTCCTCTAGGTTTTTGATTCATAATATTTTTTTCTGATTTTTCAAACGATAAACAAATACTCGGTACTGTATCGGTAATTAAATCTATAAATAATATATGTATTGGTAATAAAATTGTATGTCCTGTGAATATTCCTATTAATACTGTAAATAATTCAGCAAAATTACTTGAAAGAGAATATACAACATTATTTCTTATATTAGTAAAAATTCTTCTACCTTCTTCAACAGCATCGACAATTGTTGAAAATGAATCATCAAGTAAAATTATATCCGCAACAGATTTTGTTACATCAGTTCCAGTTATTCCCATACCAATACCTACGTGCGCGTCTTTAATAGCTGGCGCATCATTAACTCCATCTCCAGTCATAGCAACCACTTTACCATTTGCTTGCCATGCAGCAACAATTCTTGATTTGTGAATTGGACTAACTCTAGCGTAAACACTATATTTTTTTACAATTTCTTGTAATTCAAAATCGTTATATTTATCTAATTCAGAACCTATAATTCCTTCATTATTATTATTTATTATTCCTATTTCTTTGGCAATTGCACAGGCTGTATTTAAGGAATCCCCGGTAATCATAACTGGTCTAATGTGTGCATTTTTGCACTTTTGCACAGATTCTTTAATATCTACTCTAGGCGGATCAATTATACCAATCATTCCAACAAAAATTAAATTATTTTCTTCATTTAGTGTTTCTATAGAGTTTGTAGGAATATTTTTAAGTTCCTTATATGCGAAACCTATAACTCTTAGAGCATTATCAGCCATCTCTTTTTCTTTTTGTTTTATATCGGAAATTAATGATGCAGATAATTCTTTAGTTATTTTATCTTCAATATATTTGCATTTCTCTAATAGGTTTTCTATACTTCCCTTTACTAAAATATAAGTTTTATTATCAATATTATTAACAGATGACATTAATTTTCGTTCGCTATCAAATGGTGCAAAATTAATCCTTTGATATTTTTCTTTAATATATATGGGATCAATATTATTATTTTTTAAATAATCATACATACAAGTTTCGGTTGGATCACCGATTAATTTGTTATTGCTAGTAATTGTTTCATTGGCTAATGACATTATGTGGTTTGCCATTTTTTTATTTAAAATGTATTCTTCTTTTATTTGCATTTTATTTTGAGTTATTGTGCCAGTTTTGTCAGAACAAATAATATCAGTAGAACCAAGTGTTTCAACAGCACTCATTTGTCTAACAATTGTCTTTTTTTTAGCTAGGGCATTAGAACCTGTAGAAAGTGCAATTGTAATAACTGCAGGTAATCCCTCTGGAATAGCTGCAACAGCAAGTGATACACAAAGCATAATAATTTCAATCAATTTATAATTGTTTAATACTCCGTAGAAAAATATAAAAATAATAATTATAAAAACTAAGATTGTAATTTTCTTACTAATTTCATTCATTTTAATTTGGAGTGGGGTACTAACTTCATAAGGAGTATTTAAAGATTTAGCGATGCTCCCTATTTCAGTATCCATTCCAGTTTTTATTACAATTGCTTCTACGGTGCCATTAATAATGTTACAACCTGAAAACAGCATATTACTTTGTTCTTGAATTAAAAGTGAACCATTTAACATTTTGTTTGTTTTTTTTACAGGTATTGATTCTCCTGTCAATGGCGATTCATCAACACTAAGATTAGACTCGGAAATAATTCTTGCATCTGCCGGAATTTTGTCTCCAGCTTCTAACAAAATAATATCTCCTGGAACGATTAATATAGAATCTACAATCGCAATTTTTCCGTTTCTTTTTATTTTGCAAGTAGATGTTGAATAATTTTTTAAACTTGATAATGTTACTTCGGCTTTTTGTTCTTGAATGAAACCCATTATAGCGTTTAATAATACAACAATTGTTATTACAATTGTATCAGTATATTCGTGAGAAAATAAATAACCATAAACAAACATTATAATGGCGACAATTATTAAAATAATAATCATTGGATCATTAAACTGACTAATAAAACGTTTAAATGGTGATTTTCCTTTAGCTTCCTTTATTTCATTTTTACCATATTCAAGAATCCTTCCTTGAATTTTATCCTGATCCATCCCATTTCTAGATGAATCTAATTCTTTAAAAATTTCATTGATATCCTTATTATAAAAATTCATAATGTACTTACCTTTCTTCAAATAAATTGTATCATTTAAATAAAAAAAATTCTACAAATTATACATATAAGAAAGATATATTAATTATTTTGAAAAATAAAATAAAAAAATCATAAAAAAGCCTTGCTTTTCATATATTTTTATTGTATAATTTTGAATGTGTGGCATGCATTGATGTGTGAGGTTGCCGATACACCAGGTTAAGTTGTTAATAAATTTAAAATGATTATCGGGTTTTTACACGGAGCAAGTCTATACTGGATATAGGCGAAGGGAGGATACAATATGTCAAATACTAAAGTTCGTATTAAGGCTAGAGCATATGATCATAAAAGCTTAGATCAAGCTTGTGCTAAAATAGTTGATACTGTTAAGAGAACTGGTGGAGAAGTAAGTGGACCAATTCCATTACCAACAGAAATCGAAAAAGTAACAATCTTAAGAGCTGTTCACAAATACAAAGATTCACGTGAACAATTCGAAAAAAGAACACACAAAAGACTTATTGATATCACAAATCCAAGCAAGGAAACTATTGACGCACTAGCTCATTTAGATATTCCAAGCGGTGTTGATATCAAAATTGATACTAAATAATAGGAGGAAAAAAGTATGAAAGGAATCTTAGGTCGTAAAATTGGAATGACTCAAGTATTTACAAAATCTGGAAAATTGATTCCTGTAACTGTTGTTAGTGTTGAACCAAATGTTGTAACACAAATTAAAACAAAAGAAAACGATGGTTATGAAGCTATTCAATTAGGATTTGATACAAAGAGAGAAAAGTTAGCGACAAAAGCTTCTATTGGACATACCAATAAAGCTAATACTACACCTAAGCGCTTCTTTAGAGAAATAAAAGGTGTAGAGATCAGTAATTATACTTTAGGTCAAGAAGTTAAAGTAGATATATTTACTGAAGGAGAAATGGTTGACGTAACTGGTACAACTAAAGGAAAAGGTTTCCAAGGTGTTATCAAACGTCATGGTCAAAGTAGAGGACCTATGGGACATGGTTCACATTATCACAGAAGACCTGGATCAATGGGAACAATGAGACCAATGCGTGTATTCAAAGGTAAAGCATTACCAGGACACATGGGTATTGATACAGTAACAATTCAAAATCTTGAAATTGTAGCTGTAGATGTTGAAAATAATGTAATCTTAATCAAAGGTAATGTTCCAGGAGCAAACAAGTCTTTAGTTATTATTAAGACTGCTGTAAAAAATCCAGGAAAAATCAATGAAAGAGAAGAATTAATTTCTTATACTGAAAACGACTCTACTGTAGAAAATAATGAATCAGCAACTGCTGAGTCAGAAAATTAGTAGGAGGTATATAAATGAAAAATATATCTGTATTAAATATTAAAGGTGAAAAAGTAAAAGAAATTACTTTAAATGAAACAGTTTTTGGAATTGAACCAAATGACGCTGTTTTATATGATGCAATTACATTATCAAGAAACAATTCTAGACAAGCAAGTGCCAACACTAAAACACGTAGTGAAGTAAGTGGTGGAGGAAAGAAACCATGGAGACAAAAAGGAACAGGACGTGCTCGTCAAGGTAGTACTAGAGCTCCACATTGGTATCATGGTGGTGTAGTATTTGGACCAACTCCAGATCGTAATTACACTAAGAAAATGAATAAGAAAGAAAGAAGATTAGCTTTAAAATCTGCATTATCATATAAATTGATTGATTCAGAAATGATTGTTTTAGACGCTATGAAATTAGAAAGTGGAAAAACAAAAGAAGCTATTCAAGTTCTTACTAATTTAAAAGTTAATAATGAAAAAACATTGATCGTTGTTAATGAATTAGATGAAAATCTAGTTTTAGCTACTCGTAATTTAGCTAATGTTATCTTACTTGAAACAGATGAAATCAATACATTAGATGTTGTATCTGCAGATAGATTAGTTATTACTGAAGATGCTGTTAAAAAAATAGAGGAGGTGCTAGCATAATATGAATAATTATAGAGATATCATAAAAGCACCAATTATAACTGAAAAAAGTTCTACTTTAGCACAAAATAATACTTATGTATTTAGTGTTGATGTTAAAGCAAATAAAACACAAATCAAAGAAGCTATTGAAAAAGTATTCAATGTTAGTGTTGAAAATGTAAATACAGTTAACGTAAAGCCAAAGAAAAAAAGAGTTGGACGTTATGCTGGAAAAACAAACAGAGTAAAAAAAGCAATTGTTAAATTAAAAAAAGGAAGTTCAATTGAACTTAATTAACTCTAAAGGAGGATTAATATGCCAGTAAGAAATTATAAACCAATGACTAATGGTCAAAGAGGGAAATCAACATTAGTTAATGATGAAATTACAACAACAATTCCTGAAAAATCATTAGTTATTACATTAAAGAAAAATGGTGGTCGTAATAATCAAGGTAGAATTACAGTAAGACACCGTGGTGGTGGAGCTAAAAGAAAATACCGTGTTATGGATTTCAAAAGAAATAAAGACGGTGTAGTAGGAACTGTAGTTTCAATTGAATACGATCCAAATAGATCTGCTAACATTGCTTTAATTAGTTATACTGATGGAGAAAAAAGATATATCATTGCTCCAAAAGGTATAAAAGTAGGAAATAAAATTGAAAGTGGAGATAATGTAGATATCAAAATTGGTAACTCATGTCCACTAGCTAATATTCCAGAAGGAACATTAGTTCATAATGTTGAACTTAAAGCAGGAAAAGGTGCTCAAATGGCTCGTTCTGCAGGTTCAAGCGTTCAAATCCTTGGTAGAGAAGGAAAATATACATTACTTCGTTTAAGTAGTGGAGAAGTTCGTAAAGTATTAAGTACTTGTCGTGCAACAATCGGTGAAGTAGGAAATGCTGATCACGAATTGGTAAGTTTAGGAAAAGCTGGTCGTAAAAGACATATGGGAATTAGACCAACTGTTCGTGGTTCTGTTATGAACCCTAATGATCACCCACATGGTGGTGGTGAAGGACGCGCACCTATCGGTCGTAAAGGTCCAGTTACTCCTTGGGGTAAACCAGCATTAGGATACAAAACTCGTGCTAATAAAAAAGCAAGTGATAAATTAATTGTACGTCGTCGTACAAAATAGTGAAAGGATGATTATTAATGGCTAGAAGTTTAAAGAAGTTACCTTTTGTTGATGCTCATTTAACAAAAAAAGTAGCTAAAGTAAATGAATCTGGAAAAAAAGAAGTTATTAAAACATGGTCTCGCCGTTCAACAATTTATCCTGAATTTATTGGACACACATTTGCTGTTCATAATGGTAAAGAATTTATTCCTGTTTATGTAACAGAAGATATGGTTGGACATAAATTAGGAGAATTCGCATTAACACGTAAATTTGGTGGACATGGCGATGAAAAAGGTAAAAAATAAGACAAAACAGTTACCAAGAAAGGAGGACTAAAATGGAAGCATATGCGATTGCAAAAGGAGTTAGAATTGCACCTCGTAAAGCCCGTTTAGTTATAGATTTAATACGTGGTAAGAGCGTAGAAGAAGCTGATAAAATATTAAAAAATATTAATAAAGAAGCTTCAAGATTATCTAGAAAAGTGTTAGTTTCTGCTGTTGCCAATGCTGAAAATAACTTAGGTTTAAATAAAAAAGACTTAGTTGTTAAGGAAGCAATTGTTAACGAAGGACAAACAATGAAAAGAATGAAATTTGGATCACGTGGACATGTAGATCCAATTAAGAAAAGAACAAGTCACATTAAGATTGTTGTTAGTGACAATAAATAAGTAAGGAGGAAAACTCGTGGGTCAAAAAGTTAGTCCAATAGGACTTAGAATTGGTATTAACAAAACTTGGGA
>OLHA01001185.1_pt1 | contig 14443 bp, 14 predicted proteins | sample 1605961 | NCBI WGS metagenome assembly OLHA01 (sample SAMN03283288) | human gut metagenome | biome: human-associated habitat; material: feces | host: Homo sapiens | place: Peru | collected 2012
GGGGCAAAAAGACGGCTGCGGCTCGCAGACACAATTGCGCGGTGTTGCCCTAAAGGATAAGGGGCCGTCCACAGAGGTTTTCCGGGCAAGTATGCCCCGGTCCTGCTGCCTGTTCTATTTTGTGCTGACTAAAAACCGACTCAGACTTGCGCTTTACATTCAGTACGGCTGTGCTATAATGGCCGTATTCCAGAAAAAGGAGCAGCGATATGGTTGAGATTCGATTGATCGATGAGGCGCATAAAGGAGACATTTTGCTGAAAAACGACCCCTTCCCTCTTTATGGGCGGATGATCCCCAGTTATGTTGACAAAAAATGGGGATATCGCATTGAAAAGTTCCCGGCGGAGCAGTGCAGCGAAATGTGCTTCCCGGATGAGCCTTATGATTATGATGAGATGGCGCAGAGCACCTTCTTTGTTGGGGCATATCAGGACGGTGTCTGCGTGGGGCTGGCGATTTTGGAGCGGGGATTTTTCAAGTATCTGTATATCTCCGACCTGAAGGTAGCAGCCTCCTGCCGGAAGTTGGGGATTGGGAAGCTGCTGATCGAAAAATGCATGGAGATCGCACGAATTAATCAGATGCAGGGCGTATCCTTACAGGTGCAGGACAACAATCTGGCCGCCTGCCTGTTTTATCTGAAAATTGGTTTCCGCATCGGCGGACTGGATACCGAGGGTTACAAGGGGACCAGTCAGGAGGGCAAGGCGGATATCAGCATGTACCGGGATGTTTGATTCCAATTCTTAAGATTTCTTAATATGGCTTGACAAGATTGGTTTAACGTGTTAAACTTCGAGCATGAGGTTTAACGCGCTAAACCAATTTTTGAATTAAAGGAGACAACATCATGAAAAAGTCAATTTCCATCACTCTTGCGATTGCGTTATTTGCCGCACTGTTCGCCTACTTCCTGGCCTTTGCTCCCATGGCGCTGGCAGAGGCACCGGAGGAAACGGCAGCACCCACTGAGCCTGTGGAATACACGCCGGTGATCATCGGCGTGCAGGAGCAGGTACACGTTTCCACTGTTGATGAGCTCCTTGCCGCGCTGAAGCCGGATACGGAGATCATCCTGGACGCCGAATTCTACGATCTGAGCACCGCCACCGGCTACGGCGAGACCGACGGCGAATACTACCGCTGGCAGGAGGTATTCGACGGCGTACAGCTCACCATTCACGATCTGAGCAACCTGACCATCCGCGCCGAGGGCGACGATGTGAAGGAGCACACCGTATCCGCCACCCCCCGCTATGCCCACGTGCTCAACTTTGAAAATTGCAGCGACATCATGCTAGAGGGCTTCACTGCCGGACACACCATTGAGCCTGCCTACTGCGCCGGCGGCGTTATCAGCTTTGCCAACTGCGAAAACACCCTGGTAAATAACTGCGGCCTGTATGGCTGCGGCGTGGTCGGCGTGTGGGCTGAACACAGCAAGGACATCCAGGTCACCAACTGCGATATTTACGAATGCAGCTGGGGCGGCATCTACATGGTCACATGCCTGGACGTGACCTTCAACGGAAACACCATCCGCGACTTGGGCGAGGAATTTATGGGCACATGGAACGAGGGCACTCCCTTCATGCTCCATGACACGAAGAACATCACCATCAACGGCGAAAAAATGCCCGACAGTTACATCGGCGACTAAAGGAGGATTGCGCAATGACAGCCCCCAAGATCTTTGAAAGCGAATACCGCTTCTGCCTGCTGCTGTGGGAGCATGAGCCGGTGAACTCCACCAGTCTCGTGGCCCTGTGCAAGGAGCAGCTGGGCTGGTCAAAGGCCACCACCTACACCGTGATCCGGCGGCTGGAAGAGCGGGGCGTGGTCAAAAACGAGAACGCCACCGTCACCAGCCTGATATCCAAGGAGGATGCCCAAAAATCCCGTCTGGACGAAATGATGCAGGACACCTTTGAAGGCTCCATGCCCGCCTTCCTGGCTGCCTTTTCCCGCACAAAGCGGCTGACCAGAGACGAGGTGGAGCAGCTGCAGGCCTTCATCGACAGCTATCAGGAGGACGAATCATGAATGCCTTTTGCCAGAATCTGCTCACCGCCAGCATTCACGGCAGCATTGTCATCCTCGCCGTGATGCTCCTGCGGCTTGTATTAAAACGGACGCCCCGAAAGTACATCTGCTTCCTATGGATGCTGGCTGGCATCCGGCTGCTGATGCCCATTTCCGTGCAGAGCGCCTTCAGCTTGCAGCCCAGCAATGTAACGCTGCCTGCCATTTCCTCCAAGCTTGTCTGGATCCTGTGGGCATGCGCTGCCGCCGTCATTGTGCTGGTCAGCCTGAGTGCCTATCTGCGCCTGCAAAAGCAGGTCAAGGACGCGGTAGAGGTGCCCGGCGGCTATGAATCGGATAAAATTGAGACGGCCTTTGTGCTGGGCTTTATCAAGCCGAAAATCTACATTCCCAGCGGTATGAGCCAGTCCGCCCGCAAGCAGATCCTCGCCCATGAGCGCACTCACCTGGAGAAGGGCGACCACTGGATCAAGATGATCGCCTTTATCGCCCTGGCGCTGCACTGGTTCAATCCCCTGGTGTGGGTTGCCTACCTGATGCTGTGCAAGGACATTGAGATCGCCTGCGACGAGCGGGTGGTGCAGTTTATGGAGCTGGGCGAGCGGAAGGCCTATGCCTCTGCCCTGCTGCAATGCAGCACCAATCAGGTGTACTACGCCGCCTGCCCCGTGGCTTTTGGCGAGGTCAGCGTGAAATACCGCATTCAGTCCGCCCTGCACTACCGCAAGCCTGCCTTCCTTATGAGCCTGCTGGGGGTAATGGCGGTGGCGTTCGTAACGCTTTGCCTGCTCACCAATCCCGCTCAGGCTGCTTCCAATGATCAGGCGGAATTGCAGCGCAGCAGCAGCCAGACGCCGGAGTCCGTTGCGCTGCCCACCATGCCGGAGCTGGAGCCGAACCCGGACTGGGGCGTCACCATATATCTGGACGCCACCTCCCCCACCGGCGGCTACCTGGCCTGCATCGTGGAGGAGCGGTTTATCCAAAGCTCCGAAAACATAATGATCGACAACGTATACTTAGAGCGCTGGGACGGCATCGAATGGGAGCGCGTACCAGGCCCCGATCCCTATTACAGTCTGGCAAAAATACGAATCGGTTTTGCTGCAAGCCGGGACTGCACCGTCAGTGACTATGGACAGGATGTCGACTGGTCACTGAGTTACGGGGCGCTTCCCGCCGGGGACTACCGCGCTGTAATGACCGTCGGCAGCGATACGGATTCCGCCACCTTCCAGACGAGCTTCCACATCTACCGGGAAACGCTCCCCGACGAGGAGGAGAACGCGCTGACCCGCTGCGCCAACGCACTCAGCACACTCACCTCCAACAGCTACTACTCCGTCCTGCTCTCTGAGGAAAGCCCTGACGGGAATCTCCAGCCCGTCATGCACCTGCTGCGCAACGGCACGGGCAGCAGCATTACCCACTTTTACGGAGAATTCCAGGTATCCCAGGGCGAAACATCCTCCGAGGATCCGCTGTTCTCCCAGTGGGAAAGTACATACAGACTTGATCAGAATCGCAAGTTCCTCTTCCCCGTGGGAAAATCCAAGATCAGCCAGGAGGAGATCACCTTCCTCTCCGTGTGGGCGGACTTCTCCGGCAAGGTACATCACGGCACCGATACCTTCCGCTTTAAGACCGACGGAACGCTGGATTCCATTGAGCGGCTGGATGAGACCATCGGCGAGGATGGCAGCGTTTCCGGGCACGTGCGGAACCGCATGGAGGTTGTGAAGGCATCCAACTACCTGGTTGGGTCAGTCAGCACTTATGAGCCGCAGGATTCCTTTGTAGCGATGCAGCGCTCTCCCTGGAGCATTTTCTTCCGGGTGGACGACGATCTGCTGAAGGGCTATGGCGGCGAGGTCTGGCTTGGCGTCAATCTGACCGGCGTTTCCAAAATCACCACCGACTGCAATTACTGGATCGAGAAGTGGGAGAACGACCGCTGGCAGCGGCTGGGAGACCCCAACCAGGAGGGCAGCTGGGGGACGGATACCATCAAGGTCATGGGACAGACGACAGTGATCAATGTGGATTGGTCGGATACCTATGGGACGCTGGAGGCCGGCACTTACCGCATGGGCAAGCACTTCTATCAGGAGGGCGACTCCATTATCCAGTACGCGGAGTTCTCCATCCCCCTCGCCGGTGGAATTCACGGCGAAGGCGGCGAGGAAGCGCTGGCCCGAGTGGACGCCGCCATTGAAGCACTGAAGCAGAAGGGCTTCCGCATGGAGAAGTACCAGTGCAGCGGAAACAGCTATTTCTCCAATGAGGATTTAGACGAGGTCATCTGGCGCTATGACGGGAGCGAGGTATATGACTTCTACGGCTCCCAGGGCTATCGCCACAGCGTCGCGGATTCGGATGTGATGTTTGAATCCTGGGCAAAACGCAGCTATTGGAACGAGCCCTATGACAGCTATTATTTCTCCAAGGATTACAGCGTCATCAGCGACCGGGAGATTCGATTTGCCCATTCCTTCTCCCAGTCCAGCGCACATAATACGCTGGAAGTCTACACCTACCTGTTTGACGAAACGGGTTCTCTGTGTGAGATCGACGTAGACTATCGCTACTATGACGGTCAGATCGGCATTGCAAGCCGCTACGTGGTCACAGATACGCCGGAAAGTGAGATTAAGACATGGGTAGAAAAAGTGAAAGCAGAACAATAAAATCTGCCTGGATCGACGAGGGAAAACGGATCATCTCCTTCACGCAGCTGCCAGAGGCAGATAATTTCCTCGCGGAGGAGCCGGTATTCTGGAAACGAATCATCGCTCTGATGCGATCCGGCTACCGGGTCCAGTAAAGAAACAGCCAGACGCCATTTTAACGTTGGCGTCTGGCATTTTTTCGTGGACAAGCCGACATGGGTGCTGTATAATGGCTCCATCAAATTTATGGAGTGAACGGGATGAAGAAATGGCTTTGGGCGATCACCATTTTGCTGACGGCACTGGCTGTGTTCCTGGGCATCCGTGGGGCAACGGTGCGGGAGGATGCGCCGCCCCGGGCGGAAATGGCCATTATCCATGATCTGGTGGCCAGCCAAGGAAACCCCGCCCCAGGCAAATCCAAGGCGGCGCTATTGGAGGAGCTGTCAGCGGTGAATGCAGCTTCCGCCGCTCGCTGGGAAAAGATCATGGACTGCTGGGAGGCATCCGGCAGCGACATGACCCTGTATCCGAATGCTCTGCCCGACGGGCTGGAGGTCACCGGCAAGCTCTGCATCATCGTGCTGGGCTACCAGCTGAACCCGGACGGCTCCATGAAGGAGGAGCTGATTGGTCGGCTGGAGACGGCAAAGAAAAGTGCCGAAAAATACCCCGACGCCTATATTCTCTGCACCGGCGGCGGGACAGCGGCGGCCTCCGCCGTTACCGAGGCGCAAGCCATGGCTGCCTGGCTCGTGGAAAACGGGATCGATGCAGACAGGGTGCTCACCGAGTCCCGCTCCCTGACCACCACGGAGAACGCGCTCTATTGCGGCGAGCTTTTAAAGGAGCAACACCCGGAGATCACGCAGGCTGCCCTGGTCAGCAGCGACTATCACATTCCATGGGCAAGCATTCTGTTCCAGACCCAGTTCATTTTGGCCGATCAGTCCATTGCCCTGGTTTCCAACGCCGTCTACCCCACCGCCACCACGCTGAGGGGCGCTTCCCTGCTGCGCTATCAGACAAACGGGATCCTGGAAATTGCCAGCTATCACTGATGGAGCTTGGGCAGCTCGTCCATCGTGATGACCTGCTCACTGTTATAAAGCGCGGAAAAGGCCTCCGGCGTATTCCCCTCCGTCACAAAACTGGTGTGCCAGGTCATGAACCAGGCCCAGGGGGTCGTCGCCAGTTCCTCGGCAGTGGGATTGGTGCCGCACTCATGGAACGCAAAGGGCTTTGCGGTGGTAATCTCACACAGTGCCCGGTAGAGCTTATTCTGCACGCCGCCCTCGTAGCTGTCCGCACCGATCACATCCAGGCGGACCCTGCTGGGCGCTGAGGGTATGCGCGCCGTCCAGGGAGCAGAGATAGGCATAGACCTTCTGAGTCGCTTCATCCGCGTTGGGGTTGGAAAGAGCGTATGCTTGCATGGGCGGTGCCTCCAATTTTTTCGTTGTTGTACAGCCGGGGAGCGTCACAAGCAGCGCCATCAGGAGCGCCGCCAAACCGATTCTACCGCGAACCAATGACGGATACCAGATAGAATGGGACGGCGTCCTGGCTGTGGGCTCCCACGACGGTTATTTCCACCTTGTGGCGCTTCTGCTCTCCGTGCACCAGAACATTGTCGATATACAGGCAGTCGCCCCAGTCCTCCTGGAAGTTGGCATCCAGGAGCACGGCGCGTTCCTCCTGATCGTCCACGACCACCCGTGCAATGGGGGCAGGCTTACGGACGGATTTGCGGTACTGCACCGCGATCCCCGTGCCCTCCACCCAGAAGGTGATGCGGTCACCCGCATGCCAGGCCGTAAAGCCATGGCGGAACATCTGCGTGATATGCTCCTGAGGGGTATCGTCCGGCTGGAATCCCTCCAGAACAGGCTGAGAATTGTAATTCTGGCAGCGGACGCTGTTTTCATACTGGTTCGCTGTCAGGGGTGCGGGAAGCCCCGCCGGCTGGCAGTTCGGCGTACTGGCACTGCGGATGATCTCCAGAAAATGGGTGATCACCGACGCGACCAGGCGGTGCCCCTCGTCGTTGGGGTGCAGGTCGTCCGGGGTGATCTGCCGGTTGGGAAGTCGGCCGGAAGCCACCAGCGGATAGATGGTGCTCCTCATGCTGACGCAGGGCAGCGCATAATGCTGCCCGATCTTCAGATGGACATCCTCGGCGCTTTCCATATTGTCATAGCGGACATTGTGGATCAGCATCACCGCCGCACCGGCGGACAGGATCTTGCGCACCAGGCCCTCGTAGGTCTCCATGAAGAATGCATTGCAGTCATCGTTGACGCTGAACTCCACAAAAATCATATCAGGCCGGTATTGCAGCAGGTCGGCCTCCACCCGTGCCACGCCAAACTGGGAGGTAGTGCCGCCGATGCCCGCGTTGATGAACCGGGCGTTGGGGAAATGCTGCTGCCACCACTGGAACACCAGGGAGGCATAGCAGTTCTCCTGGCAGGAGGCAAGGCTGCCCTGGGTGATGGAGCCGCCCAGGAAGCCGATGGTCACCGGCTCTCCCCTGCCCGCCTTTTTAAATACCTGCTGGATAGCATACCAGTTGCCACGGTTGACGATTCCCTTTTCAAAGTTGATCATGCTTCGTCCTCCCAAATCTCTTCCCCCATAGCCGCCCTGGGATTTGACCATGAATTCCAGGTCATAAAAGCCCGTTTCATCGATCTGCACGGTGACGGTACAGGAATCGCCGTCATCCTGAAAACCGGTCACACTGCCCTTGCGCTCCACGCGGACATTGCCGGTAAACGTTCCGTCCTCCGCCTCGCACACGGCGACAGTCTGGGGCTGCCAGGCGTCTTCCCCCTGGGCCGGAACAGCCAGCGTTCCCGCAAGGCAAGCGGCAAGCAGCGCCGCAGTGATCCGTCTGTTTCTCATGTACGGCTCCCCTTTCCCAGAAAATGGATCTTAATAATTTCTTAACACTTTGTATTTTACATGATAAAAAAGCAGAATACAATCCATCAAATTCTTTTTCAGTTGATTGCACAAAATCTACGATAACGTTTTAGTTGATCTTCCAAATGGCTTTTCATCTGAAAATAATTTATGCTTCCACGCGTTTCAGCGAAATCAGGACGGACTGGAAATCGCCCCATAAGTTTGGAATTGGGAGCCCCGCGTACATCAGCGCGTCGCCGCCATATACCGTATGGGTCTCTTCATCCTGGTAGCGGGCCATGGGGTCAAGTCCCTGGAGCTTCACTCTCCTAGAATGGCAATTGGCCCGGCCCAAGACCTGCACGAAGGTAACAAGGACCCGTGCTCCATCCTTGTCTGCTACCTGCCAGCAGTCATACTGACGGTTCTCGCCGTAGGAGGCCAGGCAGTAGTAATCGCCGGTGCGGATCAAGTCATTATAGCGGTGGTACATTGCCACCTGCTGCGGGATCTGCTCCTGCTCCCGGGCAGACAGCTTAGTAATATCCAGCTCATAGCCGAAGGTGCCTGCCAGCGCTACATGGCCCCTGGTCTGGAAGGGGGTGACTCTGCCCACAGTGTGATTAGGGCAGTCGGAAACGTGTGCCCCCATAGTGGACAGGGGGTAGATCAGGGCCGTTCCCTCCTGAATGGACAGGCGCTCAATGGCATCGGTATCGTCGGAGCACCAGATCTGGGGGCTGTAATAGAGCATGCCCGGGTCGAATCTCGCGCCGCCGCCGGAGCAGTTCTCGATCAGCAGTTCGGGGTAATGGGTATGCAGCCGCTCCTGCAGCTCATAGACAGCCAGGACATAGCGATGGTACAGCTCTCCCTGGGCATCGGGCGCCAGGCAGGCGCTGCCCAGGTCCGACAGCTGGCGGTTCATATCCCACTTTACGTATGCAATGTTGGCACTGTCCAGAATTGCCCGCATCCGGCCCCAGACATATTCCAGCACCTCCTGCCGGGTCAGATCCAGCACCAGCTGATTGCGCGCCAGACCGGGCGCGCGCCCCGGCACCTGGATCGCCCAGTCCGGGTGAGCACGGTAAAGGTCGGAGTCCGGGGAGATCATCTCCGGCTCCATCCAGATGCCGAATTTCATGCCCAGCTTATTGACCTCTCCCACCAGACGTTCCAGACCGCCGGGAAGCTTTTCCTCATTGACGAACCAGTCTCCCAGGGCGCGGTTGTCGTCATAGCGGTTTCCGAACCAGCCGTCGTCCATCACCAGCATCTCAATGCCCAATTTGGCCGCCCCCGCGGCAATGGCCAGAAGCTTTTCGGTATTGAAATCGAAGTAGGTGCCCTCCCAGTTGTTGATGAGGATGGGGCGCTTTCTGTCCCGCCAGACGCTGCGGATCAGATGGCTGCGGTACAGGTCGTGGAATGTCCTGGTCATATGGCCCAGGCCGGTGTCGGAATACACCATCACTACCTCCGGGGCCTGAAATGATTCTCCAGCCCCCAGCTTCCAGGTGAAATGATAAGGGTTGATGCCCATCACCAGCCGCACCTGGTCGAACTGATCCAGCCCCGCCTGCAATTCAAAGTTGCCGGAATAGACGAAGTGCATGGCGTAGACCTCGCCGCCGGTCTGGGTCACACTGGGGCTGGTGAGAGCCGCAAAGGGATGCTCCTGGTGGCTGGTTTCGCCCCGCTCCGAAAAGCTTCCCTGCTTCCCGTAGCCGATCTTACGGTACTGCATCCGCCGCTCCCGTGCCCAGCTGCCGTGAAGCGTCAGAAGGGAATAATCCGCATTGTCCATATCCAGGCAGGCGGAAAGGACCTTGGTCAGGTAAACAGCATCTTCCCTGCCGCCCCGGTTGGTCACTCGGACGCTGCGGGTGATCACGTCCACATCACGGAACGCGGTGTACAGCAGCTTGACCTCCAAGTCCAGGACGGGATCAAGGAGGGTGATCTCCAGGCTGTCGCATTCCTGTTCCGCGCCAAAGGTGGCAGGCAGCCCGGCAAGGCCCGGCTTGCCCGCTATCATACGATGGCCAATGTATTGAAGTTCCACCACATTATACCCGGACTGGGTGCGGATCTCCAGGCAGTGCTCCCGGAAATCGCCGATTCCCCCGGTGGGATATTCAAAGGGCACGCAGTCCAGAAAGCTCAGCTTATCCCGGGCGTTCCGATCCGGCGTATAGGGAGGCTCCTCTGTCCTTGCCAAATAGGAAACATCCCCAGGGTTCAGCCGCTTGCCGTAATAGTAATGCAGCAGGTAGCCAAAGGAATCCTTCACCCCCAGAACATAGCTGGTGTTGGGCGTATCCAGCTGAAACAGTTTCTTTTCCGCGTCATATCGTATGCTCATATCCTTCTCCCATCTCGAGGAACAGCCCCGGGGAAACCGGGGCTGCCGTTATTTCATTCCATCCATCAGGCCCTGATAGGCGCTTTGCGACTGCTCATAGACGCACAGACCTTTTCGGTCGATCATGCCGAATTTTTCCCCGCTGCCGCTGATGCAGCCATTGTCCCACCACAGGCAGGGAATCCCATTTTCCCTGGCCGCCGAGACAAAGGCGACGCACCAGGCATAGCGGTCATCCGGGTTATTTTTATCCAAGCATCCCATTTCATCAAAGATCACCGGGATGCCTTTTTGCACGTACCGATAGCTTACATTTCGGATCAGACTTCTGATCTCGTTCTCGTCCACCCGATCAAAAGTGGCGTCGCCGGACTTCATATCCAGGGCAAAGCGGTATGGGGTATATGCGTGAAGTGAAACGATGAGATGGTCATCCACGCTGTCCTCCGGCAAGTGAAACGCGCCGATCAATGTGGAATTGGGACTGCCTGCGTACGCGGAGACGATCACGAAGCGATCCGCATTCCTCCCGCCCGTCCGGCGGATGGCATCCAGCGCCGTCTGGTTCAGCTGGTTCACGACCTCGATCGCCGCCATGCACTCCAGGTTCTGAGTGTCGATGTTCCATTCATAGGACACCCCTGTCACCCGGGGCTCATTCATGGTCTCAAATACCAGCTTATGATCCCGGTCAGAAAAGTGGGTTGCCACCTGCCTCCAGATCGCGTCAAGATACTGCCGGGCACTGTCCGCATTTTCCGGGGTCGGCATATACAGCTCGTTGTCGTGGTGGGAATTGATGACCACGTACAGCCCGTCATCCAGCGCCTGGCTCACCACGGTATCCACCCGCTCCAGGAAATCCGCCTCTATTATATAATCCGGGGCGGCGGAAACATGCTTTCCCCAGGAGATCGGAATCCGAATGGTCTCAAAGCCCAACTCCTTGACGAGGTGAAGCAGTTCCTTCGTCGTTACCGGGTTCCCCCATGCCGTTTCCCCGCCCGGTGCGTCGAAAGTATTGCCCAGGTTCCAGCCGATTTTCATCGATGCCACAAATTCCAGTGCACTCATATGTTCCTCCTGCTCCTCCGTTGACGAGAGGCAGACAGGCTGTGCATTCGCAATCCGCTCACGCGGCGCGGCAAGGGATAGGGCTGCAATAACAACCAGGGCAGCCGCCAACATAATTAGCCGGGTCTGCTTCATCATCTTTCTCCTGTTTTCCGTAGAATGAACACTCCGAAAAGGTTTTCGGGAGCTGGTTTCATATTACAGCATGAAGCGCCGGGTTTCAATTCACATTTCTTCCAAACAATCGGTTTCTATTTTGGCGGATTCGTCACAGGTATGCCACCATCTCCCCTGCCTCCCGGCAGCTGGTATGGCCCTTGGCTGGGACGGAATTCTCCGCCGCGTAGCCGGTGGGCAACAGATTGCGGATGCACACATCCTCCGGCAGGCCCAGGGCCGTCTTTACCTTTTCTTCATTGAAGTAGCCCACCCAGCAGGTGCCCAGTCCCAGGTCTGCTGCCTCCAGCATCATATGGGTGCAGACAATAGCCGCGTCGGTATTGCCAAAATCATAGCCCTCATAGATCATTCCCTTTGCGCTGCGGGATTTGTCATAGCCGATCACGAAGATCACCGGCGCACCGAAAGTGCAGGGGGTCACCTCTGCCAGTGCCTTGCGGGCAGCCTCGCTGGTGACCACATAGATTTTCTGCGGCTGATTATTGCATGCGGTGGGGGCCAGGCTGGCGGCAGCGAGGATGCTGTCGATCTTCTCCTGCTCCACCGGGCTAGACCGGTACTTGCGGACGGAGTAGCGCTCCTGCGCCAGTTTCAAAAAGTCTTGCATAATTCTTCTCCTTTGCTTATTTTTAACCTGCAATATCCCAGGTCGATCTCGGTTCACAATAGGGCAAACCCTTCTCGGTCTGGCTAAGGACTCTGTTGCCGACGAACTGGAAACCGCCATCTTCCATCGGGCGCACCGTCACCTCATGGGAGAACAGGCAGTCGATGCCCAGGTCGGTGGAGCGTGCTTCAACGGTCAGCGCCAACGTCCCATCTGCGTTGGTCCGGCAGGCAGTGACCTCCGGCTCAATGGTATAATAACTCAGATAAAAGGCATAGTCGTTGCTTTCAACCTGCCGCCAGGGATAGCTATCCGTCTGTGCGTCGTAGTCCGCCAGCTGCCGCAGGGTCTGAGCATCCAGCTTAAAGAACGGAAGCACCGCCGATTCAAATTCCGCCGCCGGAATCAAATAGCAGTTACGGCTCTTATCGTAGGCACAACCGTCCGGCCAAAACTGCGTACCCGTGCGGTAACGATAGACATATTCCCACAGGTCGTTAAAGCAGAGCGGTGAAAAATCGTCCTCCGTCCAATCTGTCAGGAAAATGTTGGTCGCCGTGTATCCGCCTGCCAGAACGTATTTGGAATACAGCTCCCACAGCTCCTGATCCGGCTTTTGCAGGCGGATCAATGTGTAATTTGCGTAGTGGCAATCGTCTTCCGGGTTGATCCGATAGTAGAAATTTCCCTGCTCTGTCAGCTCCGCGCCATAAACCTGGTGCATTTCATAATCCGGGTCCTCGTCCCCCGCCAGAGAATACACCAGGCTGTAAACATAGGTGGTACCGTCCTGATGGGTCAGCAGCCGATAGGACAGCGCGCCGGAATCACGAATGGCAATGACCTCCTGGCTGGCCTCCTCGTCACGCTGCACCGAATCCCAAAACTGCCGGAAATGCTCCGCGTTCACAAAATATCCCGGGCAGTCGGCGCTGGAATCGATCACATCCAGCCCTCTTTCCAGCAATCGCGCTTCTATGGCGTCAATGCTCTGCTGGGACAGCGTCTGCTCCTCCCACCTGTCCGCCGCCGGTTCCTTCTGCGCACTGTCGTACAGGTCCCGGTAAAGGGACACGATCTGCCTGCACCGCTTCTGGATATCCCGCTCCTGCCCAGCACCAGGCGCCCCACAGGCACACAGGAGCAGACACAGCGCAATCAGGCAGGCAGCAATACCCTTGTATCGCATGTTATCATCACATCCTTTTTGTTATTATACCATATCCCAGAACCGGCGTGCAACCTTTTTCCTCACATGCACAGTGGGAATTATTTCGTTGCAGCCCTTGCAAATCAGCGTTTGTTGCGATATAATGATAAAAAATGTGTGGCTCTTCCATCGAGGGGCCACATATCGCTGAAAAAGCGCCGCTTTTCATCCCTGTTTCGCTGAAAAGTGGATTGCAGATAAAGGAGATTTTTGTATGAAGCTCGGTATTGTTGGTCTTCCCAATGTGGGAAAATCCACCCTGTTTAATGCCATCACCAATGCGGGGGTCCCCGCTGATAACTACGCGTTTTGTACCATCGATCCTAATGTGGGCGTGGTGTCCGTGCCGGATGAGCGGCTGGACTGGCTGGCGCAGCTGCACAACCCCAAGAAGGTCACCCCTGCTGTCATTGAGTTCGTTGACATCGCCGGTCTGGTGAAGGGCGCTTCCAAAGGTGAGGGCCTGGGCAACAAGTTCCTGAGCAACATCCGCACCACGGATGCCATTGTCCATGTGGTCCGCTGCTTTGAGGATTCCAATGTCACCCACGTAGAGGGTTCCACCGATCCTCTGCGGGACATTGATATCATCAATCTGGAGCTGGTCATGGCGGACATTGAAATGGTGGAGCGCCGGATCGACAAATGCCAGAAGGCGGCCAAGGGCGGCGATAAGCGATTCCTGCATGAGGCCGAGGTATTCACCGATTTGCTTGCCCACCTGAACGAGGGGAAGCTGGCGCGCACCTTTGAATGCTCCGATGAGGATATGGCGCTGATCGGCACCAGCGATCTGCTGACGCTGAAAAAGACGATTTACGTGGCCAATCTGGGCGAGAATGAGGTCAATGAGCCCGAGAGCAACCGGCACTATATGGCGGTTAAGAGCCTTGCGGAGACGGAGGGCAGCCAGGTGCTTCCCATCTGTGCCAAGCTGGAGGCTGATATCGCTGAGCTGGACGATCCCGACGAGAAGGCCATGTTCATGGAGGAACTGGGAGTCAAGGAGTCCGGTCTGGATCGGCTGATCCGCAGCAGCTATGCGCTGCTGGGCCTGATCTCGTTCCTTACCGCAGGCAGTGACGAATGCCGGGCCTGGACCATCAAAAAAGGAACAAAGGCGCCCCAAGCCGCCGGTAAGATCCACACAGACTTTGAACGCGGCTTCATCCGCGCCGAGGTCATCGCCTTTGACGACATGAAAGCCTGCGGTACCATGTCCAACGCCAAGGCCAAGGGGTTGGTAAGAAGCGAAGGCAAGGACTATGTAATGAAAGACGGAGACATCGTCAACTTCCTTTTCAACGTTTAACATGTTAAGGCGACACCGCGCAATTGTGTCTGCGAGCCGCAGCCGTCTTTTTGCCCCACTTCTTCAG
>OLHA01001192.1_pt1 | contig 14386 bp, 14 predicted proteins | sample 1605961 | NCBI WGS metagenome assembly OLHA01 (sample SAMN03283288) | human gut metagenome | biome: human-associated habitat; material: feces | host: Homo sapiens | place: Peru | collected 2012
CCTCTAGCGTGACAGGCTAGCGTTCTAACCAACTGAACTACCGGGCCAAATCTGACAACGTGACAATTATACAGAAACATTGCCCCGTTGTCAAGAGTATTTTTCAACATTTTATAAATTTGCAATTCGGCAATTTCTCACCGATAATTTTGCGGTGAAGTTTAAATGCGGACTTTACGGCGGCATATTACCTTGAAATTTCTTTTAACGATACTGTGCTGAAGGTATTACCCAAATGCCTGTGTTTTTGTAAAAGCTTAAACTTAAGCCCGGTGACGTAATCAATAAGCTCGTTGTCGGTCATGCCGCTGCGCCTGCATGCAAAGACGGTCTTTTCCTCCCGTGAATCACCCGGCAGCAGGCTTGCATCTTTCAGGTCGGATTCGGAAAAACCGATTACGTCGTTATCCTTTTGAGGAATAAGACCTATAGGGATAATTTCAAATTTTCCGGTATTGCTGACCTTGCAAGTAATTTCAATATAGCAATAATTCTCCGGATTGCTGTCGGTAAAATCAAAGCTTTTATTGAGATATTCAATTGCGTTTGTGTTGTTGACGCGGTGCTCGGCAAGAAAACGTGAATTATATTGCATGTCATAATCGGAAAATGATCTCACCCTTGTTTGCACGCTCTCGATTTTAATCGAGTTGAACGCAGCGCGATATACGGCAATGCCCGCCGCTGAAAAAACTGCGATGCAGCAAAGTACAATGACAATAGTTTTCTTTTTCATTAAATCATGCCTCCGATGCGGTTTTTTAATCTGAACCGAAATTTTGACAGCAGAAAATATCAGCAGAAAAAAGTCGATGAATCACCGTAAAAGCATAACACCGGTTTTAGATAAAGGCTTTTGAAAGAAAAAAGAGGAAAGCCGATGCCGCAGCGGATTTCAGGTCGGCGTAAAGCGTCGGGCGGGTCAGCCGTCGGAATCGTGTCTTTTGAAATCGTTCCACTTTTTTTCAAGCTCGGCTATCGTCTTGTTAGAGCGCTTTCCCGCGTAAGTGCGGAACAGCCGCTTTGTTCTGCGCGGATATTTACCGCCGCCGCGTTTGCTCATAAGGTCGATTTGCTTTTTGATTTCGTTAAGCTGCTCGGTGACGTCGTTTTTCCATGCAGACAGCTTTTCCGAACCCGACGCAATGCTCCGGTGAAGCTCGTCGTATTTTTCCTGTGCGTCGCCCATGAGCGTTTCTGCCGTGGCTTTTACGACTTCGGCAGCGGTGTTGATGTTGAGCTTCAGCTCGTCAAGCTTACGCATAAGCTTTGAGACATCCGCCGCCGCTCTGACGGTGAGCGCGAGGTCAAACACGAAAATGACGAGTATTACGGCAAGAATGGGTTTATAAAGCTCTGTCGGAACAAAACTTATCATATAAGTGTACACGGGACTTATCAGATAACAGAACAGAAAAGAGAACAGCCCCCAGTAGCATGTGTGCTTGAAGCATATACGTCCTTTTATGTTGAGAAATTCGTCGGTGTAGTCCCACCAACGAGCATGAAAAAGCTTTTCCATCAAAAAGCTGGTGATATATTCGACAATGTCGGCAAACACCGCGCCGATGAGAATAACGAGCCACCACCGTTTTTCGTGCGGCTCCGAAAACGGGAGCACCAAAATGTCAAACACAAGCGCTCCGGTGCCGTATATCGGGCATATAGGACCGTTTAGAAAGCCGGTGTTTATTATTTTGAACTCTTTTCTGCCCGATGAAAAATATTCGCCGAGCGTGCGGTAGGTGGATTCCACCGCCCAGCCCAGGGCGCTGTAGATGAAAAACATCAGGACATAGTAGACGATTTTATCGAGCATTTTTCTTCTCCGATAATCTTTTTGCCTCCTCAAACCGACGGGCAAAGTATTTGATTTCACCGCGCATCATTTCGCGCGTGGCGCAGTATTTGTCGATGAGCGAAACCGCCCATCCCTCTTTTGACTTAGGCGGGACTACCGTAAGCGGCCACATGTGACGCAGGATTATAAAGCGTCCCTTTTCGTTCAGCGTCGGATCAAGCTCCTTTGCGTTTTTTGCGGCAAAGGCAGGGTGCCTGTAACCGTGCGGACGGTGACTCCAGTCGCCGTCGTGCCAGTCGTAATAGGTCAGATCGTGCAGAATTGCGGCGCGTGTAGCGGTGCGTATATCGAGCGAATGCTCTCTGCAATATAAAAACGTGAGATATGCCACGCTTCGCACATGGTCGAGGCGGTTTATTTCGGAATGCTGTGCGAAGGCTGCCTGACTCTGCATATTTTCCGTAAAATACAAGTCGTTAATTATATCAAAAAATTCCGGTGAATTTTCCGGAGTGACACTGTATGAACGCACCCATCTGTCAAAATACTTTCCCAATATTCATCCGATTCCTTTCAAAAAAGATAAACTCAAAATAAACATCTTCATTTTACCATACGGTTGACGTTTTTTCAATCGAAACATATAAAAATTAATCTTATATTTAAATGTTTGACATTTTGATTTTTATGGGTTATACTCTTTCTGCGAGTGGGACGGACGGTTGCGCCTGAAGCCTTACGGCTTGGTGAGGAAAGTCCGGGCTCCGCAGAGCGGGATAACGGCTAACGGCCGCCGAGGGTGACCTTAAGGGAAAGTGCAACAGAGATATACCGCCTGCTTCTGCAGGTAAGGGTGGAAAGGCGAGGTAAGAGCTCACCGGCGCAACGGAGACGTCTGCGCCCTGTAAACCCTATCCGGAGCAACACCGAGGGAAGTGGCTTGCTCGGCCTATACTTCAAAAGGTGGCGTGAGCGCACGGGTAACCGCGCGCCAAGACAGATGACCGTCTTAAATGACAGAACCCGGCTTACAGTCCCACTCGCATTTTTTCTTTTTTTTACGGGGTGCGCCGTGCATTTTTTTAATGAAAAAGCCTCAATGCATTGCCGTAAAAAAAATGAGTTTTATTACCGACATATGTGCAGCCTTAATGGGAAATCATGACGGATTCGTTAAAACTGTTGCGTGATAAATGAAAAATGCACCCGATTTTTAACGGTTTGTTCATATTTTTTTAAATGAACATCATTGAAAATCGGAACATTTTATACATTGATTGTAATTTTTGTTTGACAACCGACATCGTTTTGAAAATAATCTTTGCAATAGTTTGTTATAAATGTAAACATTGTAAAATCGCTTAAAAAATGCTTGAAATTCGCGTCGGGTAATGGTAATATTAGATTGCAAGATATGGAATAACCGTATCGGCAGATAATATGAAAGTGAGGTGTCACGGTAATGACTGATGCACTCGTAGACAACATCAAGAGATTCCTTGTTGGTCTTGCTGATGTATTTGACAAGTTCATTAAGTTCTTTGGAAAGTATTTTAAGAAGGACGACGGTACAACAACTCAGCAGCCGTAAGTTGATTGCTTGAGAGTTTTCAACCGACATTATCTAATGAAAAGAGGTGCAATTGTACAATGAAGTTTGATTTCAATTTCATCAAGGATTTCGCAGACGGTCTTGCTGCTCTCATTAAGCGTGCTATCGCTACGATTAAGACTTTCGTAGAGAGCTGGAAAAAGCCCCTTGATATCATCACCACCACCGGAGAAGAAGTCGTTACAGACTAATTTCTTTTCTATTTTTACACCACAAACAGAAAAGAGGTGCAAGTTTAATGGATAAATTCCTTACAATGATTAAAAACTTTATTGAGGTTATAGCAAAGTTCCTTAAAGATCTTTTTGAATGGAAAAAAACAGACTTTGATAAGGCAAGTGAAGGTCTTTCAGAGTACCTTTCAGAGAAAGAAGCAGAAAAGAAGTAATTTTTTTATTATTGCTGTCTATAAATAATAACTGAAAAGAGGTGCAGTATAATGAAATTTGATGAGCTCGTAGAGAGAATGAGAAAGGCTATAGTTAATCTTATTACTCTTATAGGTGATTTTTTCAAGAAGTTTGACTCAAGACCGAACTATGAAAAGACCGACATTTGGACCGCGACTTATCCTTATGAGGGTCCCGAAGCTTAATCGGTTTTGAAATTTTCGCTTGAAAATTATGCATAATTAAAAAAGAGCTCCTTTACGGGGCTCTTTTTTTGCGGCATTTTCTGCGTGTCGGAAATATTTCCGAATAAAGGAAAATGCAGCGTATGATAAATGAATAAAAAAACAGAAGCCGAAGTTCTTGAAAGAACCTCGGCAGTGTTTTTTGGATTATTCGGCGTCGTTCTTGGCTGCTTCTTCGGCTTTTGCCTGTGCGATCATCTCGTCGATCGAGAGGACGGCGGGAGTATCGTCAACCGGAGCTTCTTCCTTTGCCGCTTTTTCGGGAGCGGGAAGGAGAGCCTTTATCGAAAGGCTGATGCGCTTCTTGTCGAAGTCGATGTCGGTGATAAGAACCTCAACCTCGTCGCCTATCGAAAGAACATCCTGCGGCTTGTCGATACGCTCGTTTGCGATCTGTGAAATGTGGATAAGTCCTTCCATCTTCGGGAATATCTCAGCGAATGCGCCGAAGGTGGTCATTCTTACGATCTTGACCTTTATCTTGCTGCCGACGGGATAATCTCTCTTGAGGATCTCCCACGGATTGTCTTCGATCTTCTTGTAGCCGAGAGAAATTTTCTTCTTTTCGCGGTCGAGAGCCTTAACATAAACATCGACCGTGTCGCCGACGTTTACTATCTCCGACGGATGCTTAATGCGCTTCCATGAAAGCTCGGTTCTGTGAATCATGCCGTCAACGCCGGGAGCAAGCTCAACGAATGCGCCGTAGTCGGTGAGCGACTTAACAACGCCCGTGAACTTTTGACCCTCTTCAACCTCTGCCCAGAATTTCTCCTGTGCTTCCCTGCGGACGGACTTCATAGCTTCGCGGATGGAGCCGACAGCTCTGCGGCGGCGCTTGTCAATGTCGATGACAACAAACTTAACGGTTTTGTTGAGCATGTCTTCAAGTCTGCCGTTTCTCGGAACCGTGGAGAGGGAAGCGGGAACAAAGATTCTTACGCCGTTTGTATAAACAATGAGGCCCTTGCTGATTACTTCAACAACATTACCCTCAAGAATCGTTCCTTCCTCATTTGCTTCGACGATTGCGTCCCAATAACGGATTGCGTCATAGCGGCGCTTTGAGAGCATAATGGTGCCCTCGGCGTCATTGGTTTTCATGATGATGAGGTTAAGCTCGTCGCCTACCTTAAGCTCCTTTGCGGGATCAGCCGTGGGATCTGCGCTGTACTCATCTATCGGAATATAGCCTGTCTGCTTTCTGCCGATGTCGACCTGAATTTCGTTGGGAGCGATTCTCATAACCGTGCCGACAACTTTCTGGTCGTTATTCATGCTGCTGAGGGATTCCTCAAGAGCCTGCTCGAAGGACATATCTTCGGATGTTACGGCAGCGTCGGCCTGTCCTGCGGTTTCTGCTGCTGTCGAGATGTTTTCGGTAATCTCTGCCATTGTTGTTAAAACCTCCTTAATAGTACCGCTCGGAGTGGACGCTCCGGCAGTAACTCCGATCGAACGGACGTCTGATAATTTGATTTCGGATAACTCCGTTACGTCCTCGATAAGATATGACGGACAGTGCCGGCTGCACAGCTCCCACAGCTTTTTTGTGTTTGAACTGTTTTTTCCGCCGATGACTATCATCATATCGTTCTTTGCCGAAAGCCTTGAGGCTTCTTCCTGTCGCAAAGCGGTAGCATTACATATTGTATCAAATATTTCGAGATTTGTATAGACTTTTTTTGCAAATTCTTCACATTTTTTAAATTCCTCGGCTGAAAAAGTGGTCTGCGACACCATGCAAACGGGTTTTTGAACAAGTTCACTGTGTTCTGTCGTAAGTTTTTTCAGTTCGTTTATACCGTTTATCACAAAGGCTTCGGTTTTTGCGTAGCTTTTTATGCCCAAAACCTCCGGATGTGTCGGATCCCCGGCGATTATGACCGCTTCGCCGGCGGCAGACCTGTCATCGACGATACGGTGTATCTTTTTTACGAACGGGCATGTGCCGTCAACAACGCACGCGGCTTTTGCCTCGATTTTCGCTTGAATTTCGCGCGGGACGCCGTGGGCGCGAAGCACGACCGTTGCGTCGTCCGGAATGTCTTCGACACGGGTTACCGCATACACTCCCTTTTCTTCAAGATGCTTTATAAAGCCCGGATTGTGTATCAGCGGCCCGAACGTGCACACGTGCGCGCCCGATGCGATGAGCTTTTCGACGCAGTCGACTGCGCGCGCGACGCCGAAGCAGAAGCCCGCCGTTTTTGCTGTCGTTATTTTGACGGACAAATCATTCACCGTCCTTTTTGTCGGCGCAAATGCCGCGGGCAAGCTCCGTTATGCGGTCAACAACTTTTTCGAGCGTCATGTCGGAGGTATCGAGTAAGACCGCGTCGGGCGCGGCTTTGAGCGGAGCGGCGGCGCGGTGCGAATCGTTGTAGTCGCGCTGCTTTATTTCGTCGAGAAGCGTATTATATTCAACGGGCGTGCCCTTTGCGGTCAGTTCGTCAAAGCGCCTTTTCGCCCTGACCTCCGCCGACGCGGTCAAAAATATTTTAAGCTGCGCATCGGGCAGGATAACCGTGCCGATGTCTCTGCCGTCCATTATAACGTTGTTGTTTTTTGCCATGTCCTTTTGAAGACCGAACAAAAATGCGCGAACTGCGGGGATTGCCGAAACATTCGACGCCGCCATCGACGCTTCGGGTCTGCGTATCGCGTCGGAGACGTCCTCACCGTTCAGAATAACATGCTGCACCCCGTCTTCGAATTTAAGCTCCGCCGTGATTTCGGGCAGCATTGCAGCCACTTTTTCGCGGTCGTCGGTCGGAATGCCGCGCCGCAAAGCGGCAACACCGACCGTGCGGTAGAGCGCGCCCGTGTCAACGTAAATGAAACCGAGCCTTGAGGCAGCCATGCGCGCCGCGGTACTCTTTCCGGCTCCCGCCGGACCGTCGATTGCAATATTTATCATAATACCTCTTTCTCCTTGTTAATGCTATTCGCAAAACAAAAACCGTTTTGTCTTTTTTTTGGCGACGTAACCGTTATAATTCCGAATTATACGTTTCTTCCCGCCGCGGCTCCCGTTGAAAAGGCTATCTGCAAATTAAATCCGCCCGTATACGCGTCGACGTCAATTACTTCGCCCGCGAAGAACAGCCCCTCGCACTTTTTTGACTGCATTGTTTTCGGATCTATCTCATTCACTTTTACGCCGCCCGATGTGACGATCGCTTCTTCGATAGGACGAGCCTTTTTAACCGTAAAAGTCAAATTTTTCAGCAGATATACTATTTCGCGCCGTTCGTCGCGCGTTATCCCGTTTACATGCTTTGACGGGTCGATGCCGCTCATCTCGGTTATCACCGGCACAAGCGATTTCGGCAGAAGTCCGCGCAGTACGGTGGGCAGCCCTTTGGTCGGGGATGCGGCAAAGTCGCGGATAAGACGTTCGTCGAGCTTTTCTTCGGACAGCGCAGGCTTCAAATCTATCGTGCACATGTAGCGGCCGGGCGTTATCTCGCGCATATGTGACGATGCGCTCAAGATCATGGGTCCCGACACGCCGAAGTGAGTGAACAGCATTTCGCCGAAGTCCGAATAGACCTCTTTGAATTTTTGCTTGTCATAAACCGAGAGCGACACGTTTTTAAGCGACAGTCCCGTGCAGGCTGCGCACCATGTGTCTTCTGTTTCAAGCGGAACGAGCGAGCCCTTGGGCGTGGTTATCGAATGCCCCGCGCTTTCGGCGAGCGTGTAGCCGTCGCCCGTTGAGCCTGTCTGCGGATAAGATTTTCCTCCCGTGGCGATTATCACCGCGTCGGCGAAAATCTGTTCGCCGTTTTCCGTGACAACACCTTTAACCTTGCCGTCATCAATTATCAGCGACGAAACGCGTGTGTCGGTTCTTATCTTCGCGCCGCTCGTTTTTGCGAATTTCACGAGCGCATCCACGATATCGACGGCTTTGTCCGATTCGGGGAATACACGGCTGCCGCGCTCTATTTTAAGACCGACTCCCATTTCTTCAAAAAGATCCATTGTGTCGGTGGGCATAAAGCGCGAAAACGCACCGTACAAAAAACGGTTGTTTACGGGCACCGCGTCCATAAGCTCGTTTATCAAAGTGCATGCGTTTGTGACGTTGCATCGACCTTTGCCCGTTATCATAAGCTTGCGCGCGGGACGGGAGTTCCGTTCGAGCACCGTCACGTCAAGACCGCGTTTTGCGGCAAAGCCCGCCGCGGTAAGCCCCGCCGCGCCGCCGCCCGTTATAAGTATTTTTTTCATCTTGTGTTTCCTTTTCCGTTTTTGCCGACAGCCTTTTTTCCGAAAATGATGCTGACCTTGAATTTTTTTCCGCATTTCGGGCACTGCGTCGTGTGCTTTCCTCGTATTTTTTTCAGCCTGAGCAGAGAGCCGCAGGCAGGGCAGTGTCGATAGGCATGCTCGCGGTCGGCAAGGCTTGCCTTCATTCTGTCGAATTTCGGCAGCGTACGGGAGCAAAACTGCAGATAACGCTCGTTTTCAAGCGTCCTCGAAGCGATGTCGCGCGAGAAAATCCTGAAAAGCGCACCGATATAGAGCAGTGTGTTCAGAAGCGAAAAAACGATATACAGCCAATGCCAAGGGGTGAACCGCGCAATCAGGCACAGTCCCCAAAAGACGAAAGACAGCAAAAAAATGAAACGTGAGAGACGGTCAAAACCGTAACGTCCCTGCATAAACTGTGATAATTTATCACGAAAAGAGTTCATTGCTTGTCATCCTTTCGGTTTAGTTGCGCCTATTTTATCATATTTTCGAGATTACTGCAATTAAATATTGATTTTTTCGGGAATTGTAATTATAATTATGACTGTAAATAATTAACGGAGGAACAAAACAATGTTAGTTTCAGCAGCAGAAATGCTCAAAGCAGCAAAAGCCGGCAAATATGCCGTAGGTCATTTCAATATCAACAACCTTGAGTGGACAAAGTGTATTCTTCAGGTTGCCGAGGAGCTTCACTCTCCCGTAATTCTCGGTGTTTCGGAGGGTGCGGCAAAATATATGTGCGGCTTCAATACCGTTGCCGCCATGACAAAGGAGATTCTCAAAACGCTCGGCACCACCGTGCCGGTTGCCCTGCATCTCGACCACGGCTCATACGACGGCGCGTATGCCGCGATGAAGGCGGGCTTCTCGTCCGTAATGTTTGACGGCTCACACTATTCCATCGAAGAAAACGTAACGCGCACAAAGCAGATAATTGCGGACGCAAAGGCGCTCGGAATTTCCGTTGAAGCGGAGGTCGGTGCCATCGGCGGCGAGGAAGACGGCGTCATCGGCGGCGGCGAGGTTGCCGATCCCGATGAATGCAAGCGCATTGCCGATCTCGGTGTGGATATGCTCGCCGCGGGCATAGGCAACATCCACGGCAAATATCCCGCAAACTGGGCGGGGCTCCGTTTCGACGTTCTCGCGAAGATTCAGGAGAAGACGGGTACGATGCCTCTCGTTCTTCACGGCGGCACGGGTATTCCTGCGGATATGATAAAGAAAGCTATCTCTCTGGGCGTTTCAAAGATCAATGTTAACACCGAGTGCCAGCTTGCTTTTGCGGCGGAGACGAGAAAATACATTGAAGCCGGCAAGGATCTCGAAGGCAAGGGCTTCGATCCCAGAAAGCTCCTTGCTCCCGGCTGTGAGGGTATAAAAGCTACCGTCAGAGAAAAAATGGAGCTTTTCGGCTCGGTCAACAAGGCGTAAGAAAAATGGATATAGCTTTTTATGCCGATAAGGCGGAAAAGCTGTTTCGCGAAGGCTGCAACTGCTCACAGGCTGTGTTTGCGGCCTTTTGTGACGTTACCGGCTTTTCAACGGAACAGGCTCTTAAGATAAGCTCCGGCTTCGGCGGCGGCTTCGGCAGAAAGCGCGAGGTCTGCGGAGCCGTCAGCGGAATGACAATGGCGCTCGGCAGTCTGCTCGGCAACGACGACGTTAAGGACAGCGGACGAAAAAACGGATTTTACGCCTTGATAGGCTCGTGTATGGACAGGTTTTCGGCACGCTTCGGTTCGTGCGTCTGCCGCGAAATTTTAGGCGTATCGGCGGAAACGTATTCGCCCGTGTCGTCTGTCCGCACATCGGATTTTTACAAAAAACGCCCGTGTGCACAGTGCATACGGACGGCGGCGGAGATAACCGCAGAGGTGCTCAATGAAAACGGCTGCGGATAAGGCGCTCGAATTTGCGCGTTTGCTGTGCGAGGGAGATTCGGGCGGTCACGATTTCGGTCATGTGGAGCGGGTGTACCGCGCCGCAGTCGATATTGCAGGGAAAGAGGGCGCCGATGTTTTTGTGTGTGCTCTTGCGGCGGCGCTTCACGATGCCGACGACAGAAAGCTTTCGCCCGAAACGACTGTGAATAAAGACAATGCGCGGCGTTTTATGGATCAAAACGCTGTTCCCGCCGAAACGGCTGAACGGGTGCTGCATATAATCGGCGAGGTGTCGTTCAGAGGCACCGATTCCGTGACGCCGGACAGCATTGAGGGTAAGGTCGTTCAGGATGCGGACAGGCTCGACGCGATGGGTGCTGTGGGCATAGCGCGCTGCTTTGCCTACGGAGGCAGTACGGGACGAAAGATATATGAGCCGGGCGAAGCGCCTTTGACGGAGGTCGGCGCGGAAAAATATTATTCGGGGAAAACCTGCGGCATCAATCATTTTTATGAGAAACTGCTGTTGCTCAAGGGAATGATGAATACGCCCTCCGCGAAACGTGAAGCGGAGAAACGCCATGAGTACATGCTCGGTTTTTTGAATGAGTTTTTCAGGGAAACGGGCGAAAAAGCACCTTAAAAAATGCTGCCGCGTTCAGGTGTCTGCCGAAGAATAAAATTTTTCGGGAGCAAAAAGGCCGTACTTCGCAAAATGCTTGACTGTCATGCGAAATGCGGTCGTTTATTTTTTCCGTCGCCGTCTGAGCCGAAACGTTTGCTTTTGAGGTTTTTTTATATGATAAAATATTGTGCGCGCAAGATCGGAAAATGAAAAATAAGACTTGACAATGCTTTCCTTATAGTGTAATATATTATACTGCATTATAATGGATACGAATATCCTATTCATTTTGCGCACCCGACAGAAAGACGCAAAATGTGCGGGGTAAGGTGTCCGTTCGTCGAGCGGAATACCGCGGTTTTTTCGGAGTGCTCCGAAAGGTTGCGCCGTTTACGCCCCACGGATAAAAAACAGAACGGAGTGAATTTCTAATGGTGAAAGTGAAACCCGTAAAGGTTGGCAGGAAAACCAGAATGAGCTTCTCTAAGATCAATGAGGTCATGGCGATGCCGAATCTCATTGAGGTGCAGAAGAACTCATATCAGTGGTTTCTTGACACAGGTCTCAGAGAGGTATTGAGAGACATCAATGAGATTACCGACTATACAGGCAATCTGGTGCTCGATTTTATCGATTACCGCGTTGATCCCACACCCAAGTATACAGTTAAGCAGTGCAAGGAGCGCGACGCAACATACAATGCTCCTCTCCGCGTTACGGCTCGTCTTCTCAACAAGGAAACCGGTGAGATCAAAATAAATGAGATCTATATGGGCGACTTCCCGATAATGACCGACAGCGGCACGTTTATTATAAACGGCGCGGAGCGCGTTATCATATCACAGCTTGTCCGTTCTCCCGGTGTTTATTTCGACATGACGCGCGACAAGCTCGGCAAAAAGCTCTATGCCACCACGGTTATCCCCAACCGCGGCGCGTGGCTCGAATACGAAACCGACCCCAACAACGTTTTCTATGTTAAGATAGATAAAAACAGAAGACTTCCCATTACGACTTTTATCAGAGCGCTCGGTCTCGGCTCAAATGAGGAGATAAGCGATTTCTTCGGCTATGACGACAGAATCACCGCTACATTTGAAAAGGACACCACAAAAAACACCGTTGAGGCTCTTTTGGAGGTCTATAAACGCTTGCGTCCCGGTGAGCCGCCCACGGTTGATACCGCTACAAGCCATTTGTACGGGCTGTTCTTTGACGACAGACGCTACGATTTGTCGAGAGTCGGACGTTATAAATACAACAAGAAACTCGGTATTTCGGATCGCCTTCGCGGCAATATCGCCGCTGAGCCGATAACCGACCCCGAAACGGGTGAGATACTTGCCGATGCCGGACAGAAAATTTCCAAGGAGCTTGCTCACGATATCGAGCAGGCGGGCGTCAGCGTTGCCTATGTCGACATGGAAGGCGTAAAGGTCAAGATTATTTCAAACGGCATGGTCGACGCGCTTCCTTATCTCCCGGGCTTTACCGCGGAGGAGCTTGAAGAACTCGGCATCAACGAAAAAGTGTCGTACAAGGTTCTCAAGGAAGTGCTTGAAACCGCAGGCGACGACCGTGAAGCTCTCAAAGAGATTATTGCGGAGAGATGCGGCGAGCTTATTCCCAAGCACATTACCGTTGATGATATATTTGCTTCCATCAATTATCTGAACTGCACCGCTCACGGTGTGGGCAAATTCGACGATATCGATCACCTCGGAAACCGCCGTGTGCGTTCGGTCGGCGAGCTGCTTCAGAATCAGTTCCGTATCGGCTTTACCCGCATGGAGAGAGTTGTACGTGAGAGAATGTCGATTCACACTCAGGACAGCGGCGAAATTACTCCCCAGCAGCTTATAAACATACGTCCCGTTATTGCGGTGGTGCGTGAATTCTTCGGTTCATCGCCCCTTTCGCAGTTTATGGATCAGACGAACCCGCTTGCCGAGCTTACCAACAAGCGCCGTCTTTCGGCACTGGGTCCCGGCGGTCTTTCCCGTGACCGCGCCGGATTTGAGGTTCGAGACGTTCACTACAGCCACTACGGCCGCATGTGTCCCATTGAATCTCCCGAAGGTCCCAACATCGGACTTATTTCCTACCTTGCAACATTTGCGAGAATCAACAAATACGGCTTTATCGAGGCGCCTTTCCGCAAGGTCGATAAGGAGACGGGACGCGTTACCGATCAGGTCGAGTATATGACGGCTGACGTAGAGGACGAATACAGGGTCGCGCAGGCTAATGAGCCTCTCGACGACGACGGCTATTTCAAAAATGACCGTGTTATCGTCCGTTACAGAGATGAATTTCAGGATGTTGACCGTAACCTTGCCGACTATATGGATGTTTCTCCGAGGATGGTCGTTTCGGTTGCGACGGCAATGATTCCGTTCCTTGAAAACGACGACGCAAACCGCGCGCTGATGGGTGCAAACATGCAGCGTCAGGCGGTGCCGCTCCTTAAAACCGAGTCACCCATCGTCGGCACCGGAATGGAGTATAAGTCGGCGTGTGATTCGGGTGTGTGCGTACTGTGCAAGAGAGCCGGCACAGTCACAAAGGTATCCGCGGACAAGGTTGAGGTCACCGTTTCAAACGGAACGGTCGACACCTATGAGCTTCTTAAGTTCATGCGCTCCAATCAGGGCACATGCATAAATCAGCGTCCCATTGTCAATGTCGGCGAAAAGATTGAAGTCGGCGACGTGATCGCAGACGGTCCCGCGACAAGCGAGGGTGAGATCTCACTCGGCAAAAACGCTCTCATCGGATTTATGACATGGGAGGGCTACAACTACGAGGACGCAGTCCTTATAAATGAAAAAATAGTACGCGACGATGTTTATACATCGATCCATATTGAAAAATACGAGATCGAGGCGAGAGAAACAAAGCTCGGACCGGAGGAGATCACAAGAGATATCCCCAACGTCGGTGACGACGCGCTCAAAGACCTTGACGAAAGCGGCGTAATCCGCATAGGCGCGGAGGTTCATTCGGGTGATATACTCGTCGGCAAGGTTACACCGAAGGGCGAAACCGAGCTTACCGCCGAAGAAAGACTTCTCCGCGCGATTTTCGGCGAAAAAGCGCGTGAAGTAAGAGATACGTCACTTAAAGTGCCTCACGGCGAATACGGCATCGTGGTTGATGTTGAGGTTTACACCCGTGCAAACAGCGACGAGCTGTCCCCCGGAGTAAACAAGGTTGTCCGCTGCTATATCGCTCAAAAGAGAAAGATAAGCGTAGGCGACAAGATGGCGGGACGTCACGGCAACAAGGGCGTTGTTTCCCGCATTCTCCCTCAGGAGGATATGCCGTTTATGGAGGACGGCACTCCGCTCGATATCGTTCTCAATCCCCTCGGCGTTCCCAGCCGAATGAATATAGGTCAGGTGCTTGAGGTTCATCTCGGACGCGCATGCAGAGAGCTCGGCATGAAGATTATGACTCCCGTGTTTGACGGCGCTCACGAATCCGATATTAAAGACGCTTTCGCCGAAGTTAACCGCATTACGCTTGAAAATGCAAGAAAAAAGGCAGAAGAAGAAGGCAC
>OLHA01001193.1_pt1 | contig 14383 bp, 13 predicted proteins | sample 1605961 | NCBI WGS metagenome assembly OLHA01 (sample SAMN03283288) | human gut metagenome | biome: human-associated habitat; material: feces | host: Homo sapiens | place: Peru | collected 2012
TTATTCCAAATCTCCCTTAATACATCTTGCTGTGTCTCTTCCATAGTCGTATAAACCGTTATAACTCCCGTCACCTCGTCTTTAGGTTTTACATAGTATGGTCTTTCGCCAGCACTTACGCTTTTATCATTATCTGATTTTGTTCCACATGACATAATAGATAATGACGCTAAAACGATAAATAAAATTTTTTTAAATACTTTCATTTTGTCTCTCCTTTTTATTTAAATTATTTAAAAAATTTATATTTTTACATCTTCAAGTTTTGTTGATTTCAAATATATCATTAAACATATTACGGTAAAAATCATCGTAATAGTTGCAAATACCGCAGCCACTCCATATACGCCTCCCGTAATAGCCGAATAAGTGCTAATAGTTAAAGTTATGGTTCTATTATTATATAAAATAACTCCAGATGACATTTCCGTTATTATAGAAACCCAACTTAAAACCGCGCCAGATATTATTCCGTTAGTCATCATAGGAACGGTAATATTAATAAAAGTTTTTGATTTTGAAGCTCCTAAACTTATAGCCGCTTCTTCTATGCTTTCTGGTATTTGCATCATTGTTGCCGTAGCAGACCTGCTTGTAAACGGCATTCGTCTTATTACCAAAGCTATTATCATAATTAATAATGTACCAGTTAGAATGAAAGGATATTTACTAAAAGAAACTATTAAAGATATGCCTATAACGGCTCCAGGCATTATATAAGGAAGCATAGATATAGTATCTATTGTATTATTTAAAATATTATTTCTCCTTACTACAAGATAAGCTATAAGAACGGCTATAACTATTATAATTGCCAATGTAACTACGCTTATTATTAAAGTATTTCCTATAGAAGTAAATAAAGCTTTCTCTAAAGCCTTACTATAATTAACTAAAGAATATCCTGGTCTCAATATGCTATTCCTATAATTTCTAAAAGACATATTTACTATATATAATTGAGGAAGTATAGAAATGCCAACTAATACATAACAAAATATATGCATAAATATAGAATTAATTTTATTTGCCTTTTTTATTTCTATTGGATGTAATGAACTTATAGTAAATTTAAATTTATTTGTAATTATTTTTTGAATTATAAATATTATTGCTGTTACCAAAATTGCTATAACGCTTATTGCCGCTGCAAAATGGTAATTTGAACCGTTTTCGCCCAAATATTGAGAATAAATTAAAACGGGAAAAGTAGAATATCCTCTACCTATTAAAATTGGAGTTCCAAAATCGGCAAAACTCCTCATGAAAACTAATAAAGCAGCTGCAAGTATCGTAGGCATTGTAAGAGACATTATTATATTGAAAAAACGATTTAAACCCTTGCATCCCAAACTTTCAGACGCTTCCAATAAAGAATTGTCTATATCTCTAAAAGCTCCGTTCATATATATAACGACTAAAGGAAAAAGTTTTAAAGATTGAACGAATACTATTCCCCAAAATCCGTAAATAGTTATGCCTTTTATTCCTAAAGACTTTAGAATTTCTGTAAAGAGTCCCGAATTTCCAAAAAGTAAAATCCAAGCGTAAGCGCCTATAAAAGGAGCGGACATTGTGCATAATAAACATAAAATAAAAAGAACTTTTTTGCCTTTTAGATTGAAGAAAGAATAAAAATAAGAAAAAGGTATTCCCAATAGTAAGCTAACTATCATAACCCAAACGGCTATTTTTACGCTGTTAATTATTGAACTCCAATAATAATATTCGCTAAAAAGTGTTTTAAATCCGTCAAATGAAAATTTTCCGTCCGTATATACCGCTTCTTTTAATAAGTTAAATAAAGGATACAGTAAGAATATTATAAACAATATTAATAATATTATTGATACTAATGTCCAACTATCTTTTTTTGCATTGTAATTCATATACTATTTGAAACTCCTTCCATTATGCTTAAAGATGTTTTAGAATCAAATATATTAATCTTTTTCTCGTTTAGAGTTATTAATACATTGCTGTTATTTGATATTATTTGGTCTATACTAGATTCTATAATTACTTCAACATTTTCTTGCGTTTCTAAAGCGATAAAATAATGAGTGTTTAATCCTAAAAATACGCTGTCCTTAACTACTCCTCTTATTCCGTTTTTAGAATTAGAATCTTGTATTATATGCCATTCTTCAGGTCTTGCGGAAACTATAATTTCTCTTTCTCTTAATTCATTTTCAAGTATATTCGAAAGGCTTACTTCATATCCGTTTATAAAACTAACCGTAGGTTTTCCATTATTTATTAAAAGTTTAGCTTTTAGCAAATTAGATTTTCCTATAAAACTTGCCACAAATAAATCGGAAGGTCTTTGATATATATCTTTTGGTTTTCCTATTTGACGAATTACTCCGCTCTTCATAACCGCTATTCTGTCCGAAACAGCCATAGCTTCTTCTTGGTCATGCGTTACATAAACCGTAGTAATGCCGACATCTCTCTGTATATTTTTAATAGCCGTTCTCATTTCAACTCGCAACTTCGCATCAAGATTAGATAGAGGTTCGTCCATTAAAAGCACATCTGGTTTTATAACTAAAGCTCTTGCAAGCGCAACTCTCTGCTGTTGTCCGCCTGATAATTTATTTGGCATACTATCGGCATATTGTTCTACATGAACTATTTCTAAAAACTTTTTTGTTTCTTTATTTATTTCATCTTTAGACATATTCCTTTGTTTCAAACCAAACTCTACATTTTTTCTAACGGACATATTTGGAAATATGGCATAGTTTTGAAAAACCATTCCAATATTTCGTTCTCCTGGAGATATATTATTTATTTTTTTATCATTAAAATAAAATTCTCCGCCTTCTATACTATTGAATCCCGCTATCATTCTTAAAAGAGTAGTTTTACCGCATCCAGAAGGTCCAAGAAGAGTAAAAAATTCGCTATTATTTATTTTTAGAGAAAGGTTTGGAATTATAATATCGTTTCCAAATTTCTTTAATGCATTTTTAATTGTTATATTTACGCTCATACATTAAACCTTTTTATAAACATTATTTTATGATTAATAAATATTAATATAAGATTACTAATGATATACAAATATTTAAATGAATAGATGATTTTGTAAGAAAAGTCTTTTAAATAAATATATTTTATTTTAATTAATAAATAAACATAATTCTTAATAAAGAAAATAATAAACCGCTTGGCTTGGCTTGGCTTGGCTTGTTACAATTGTATTTTATATTTATCATCATACTTTAATTATAATATTTTAAAATAAAAAAGTCAAGGGTTTTAATATTTTTTTGTAAAATTATAAATTAAAAATACATAGATTATTTTTTAAGATAATTTTCAAAATATTCTATAGTTTTTTTAAGTCCGTCCTCAAGATTATATTTTGGCTGCCAATTAAGTTTTTCTTTAGCAAGACTTATATCGGGTTGTCTTTTAACGGGGTCGTCTTTTGGAAGTTCTTTAAATATTATTTCAGATTTTGAATTAGTCGCCTTAATTATAATTTTAGCAAAATCTATAACGGGCATTTCTATAGGATTTCCTAAATTAACAGGACCAATAAAATTTTCTCTATTCATCATTTTTACAGCTCCGTCAATCAAATCATCACAGTAGCAAAAACTTCTAGTTTGACTTCCGTCTCCGTAAACCGTAATTGGAATATTTTTAAGCGCTTGAATAATAAAATTTGAAACGACTCTTCCATCATTTTCGTTCATTCTCGGTCCGTAAGTATTGAATATTCTAATTATTTTTATATCGGTTTTGTATTGTCTATTATAATCCATCATTAAAGTTTCAGCTCCTCGTTTTCCTTCGTCATAACAACTTCTTATTCCATCAGGATTTACATGTCCCCAATAGGTTTCTTTTTGCGGATGCTCCAAAGGGTCGCCGTAAACTTCGCTTGTTGATGCTTGAAGTAATCTTGCGTTGCATTCTCTTGCCAAATTAAGCATATTTAAAATTCCTAAAACGCTTGTCTTAAAAGTATGAACAGGATTTCTTTGATAATGAATAGGAGAGGCGGGACAGGCAAAATTATATATTTCATCGCATTCTATATGAATTGGCGCAATTATATCATGTCTTATAATTTCAAAATTTTTATTATTCTTTAAATGTTTAATATTCTCATAAGAGCCTGTAAAAAAATTATCAATGCATATTATATGATTTCCTTCGTTTAATAATCTTTCGCATAAATGAGAGCCTAAAAAACCTGCTCCACCCGTAATTATAATTCTTTTCATTGTATAAAGCCTTTTTTAATTTAATATTAAGCTATATTATATAGAATATTTGTAAATTTGTCAAAAAAATTGCATTAATTATAATTTAGTTGGGAACTTTTTTAAAAGTTATTCGTCTAATAATTTAGATAAATAAATTTTTTTCATAAGAAACTCCTCACTATTTGAAAAGAGACGGATGATTTTATAATCTATTCGTTTCTTTTTTATTTTTTAAAAATTCTTAAATAATTGCTAAATAATCGGGAACTTTTTTGAGATTTATTCGTCTAAATATATAATAGATAAAAGTTTTTTCATATTAGACTCATTAAATAGTAAAAGGGACGGTTGATTTGCTCTTCCGTCTCTTTTATGTTTAACTAAAATAAGAGATTTAATAAAATAAAATGAATATTAAATCGTATAACCAAATATTGATTATGAGCATTTTGAAAATATGATAAAAATTTTAACGCGTTCTATTGAGATAGAAGCGGAGATTTCAAAATTGGGTTTATCTTTATAGATTTATTTAATATAATTTTAAAATAATAATTTTATTCAAAAGATTTATATTTAGTTATATTAAATTTAACCGTCCTCTGAAATCCTTTTGCGATTCTAATTATTCCGTAAAAAAATCCGAGTCCGTAAAAAAAATGCGTTAAAAAAAACATATAAGGATAAACGAAAAAGCCTTTAATTTTATTGAAAAATCCTCTTTCTTTTAAGGCGGTTATTATTCCCGCGAATAAAGTTATTATTAAATAAATAATTAATGGAATAAAATAAAATGCGATATAATTTATTTTGATAATCTTAAAAATAATAAAAACTATAGGCAAAAGAATTATATACAAACTGAAAAACGCGGGAAGAGTAAATATCAAATTTTTTTTATTAAAATCTCTATAAAGTTGTTCTAATCTTCCTCTTCCATAATTTAAAAGCATCTTTATATATAATCTTAAATTTTTTCTTGGCGGTCTTTTAACTATTATTTGCGGGTCATACATTAATTTATAACCAAGCGAAAGAATTTTATCTATTAAAGCGTTTTCTTCGTTAGGATATAAACTTTCGTTAAAAAGTCCCGCCTCGAATAAAACATTAAGCCTTATAAATAAATTGCAAAGTATAACATCTCTATCCGTTCCTTCTCTATACGATGATTTATTTATGCTATATCTATTCGCTATAGGTCCTACCGCATAATAAGATTGCATGCATCTGTCTATATATCTTTCTTTTGAAGAGTTCGCTTTATGAATTGCAGGACCTCCGACTATAGCCACATTTTCGTTTTTCTCAAATATTTCAACCGCTTTTTTTATATTATTAGGATTTACCATAGAATCATTATCTATAAAATAAACTATATCTCCCGAAGCTTGTTTTATGCATTCGTTTCTTTGAACGGTTGGATGAGTTCCTTCGGCTTGAAAAATCTCTATTTTATTTTTATCGTAATCGGACATATATATGCCCGCAAGAGTATTTTCTATTTTCTCTCCGATTCTATGAGGAATTATAACGCTTACTTTTAACGACATTATAAACCCATATATCTAAAATATGCAGTTCTCAAACTTGCAGCCATTGCCTCTGGACTTGTCGGATTGCATGAAGCCCAAGCGCCCGTTTCGGAAGAAGCGTTAAATTTTTGTTTTTCTTTACTTCTCATAGGCGGAAAAAATTCTATATGATAACGCCAAATATCCTTATAATTAAAACCGTCATTAACGGGAGCGCTATACATACACATCATATAAGGAAATTTTATATCGAAAAGCAAATCTAAAGTAGTTGTGGCTTTTTTTAAAGCGTCCGCTAAAGAAACCGTTTCTTTTTTATTAAATTTATTAATAGCGATAACATTTTTTTTAGGCATAATCATTATTCCGTAAGGATATTCACTTGCAAAAGGCAAAAAGCATACAAAATGTTCGTTTTCAAAAATTATTCTTCTTCCGTCTTCAATTTCTTGATTAAGCATATCTTCAAATAAAGATTTTTGATTAATATTATAATAAGATAAAGCCATTTCTATTTTTCTTTTTATTCTTAAAGGAATCCAACTATAACCATAAATTTGTCCATGCGGATGAGGCATAGTCACTCCGACAACTTCTCCTTTATTTTCAAAAGGCATAATATATTTTATCTTTTTATTTTTAGCGATTTCAACCATTCTCTCCTGCCATAATTTGACTAGTTTCGTTATATGTTCTACTGAAAGTTCGGGCAATGTAGTATTATGGTCGGAAGAATATAAAATTACTTCGCATTTTCCAATCGAAGGTTTTGCTATAAATAATTTTCCATTATCGACATTATCAGGCAAAGGCGGCTCGAAAGATAAAGCGGGAAAATCGTTATCGTATTTATAAACATCATAACTATCTGGAACTTTTCCGCTTCCTGGACAAAAAGGACAATAATCTTTAGGCATTTGCGGACGGTCCTGCCTATGACTCGCTATCATAACATAATCTCCAAGCAATTGATTATAACGCAATTCTGCCATATTAATCTCCTTAAATATATATTATGATTATATGATATAATAAATTATAAATAAATCAAACCGCTTGTATTTTTTTCTGACTTTTTATCGTTATTGTATTTTGTTCTTTGTATTTATTTATTAAACTTTTTAGCTTATCGGAAGATTGTTCATTTTCTTCCATTGATTCTATTTCTTGATTTTCCATTATTACTTCCTCCGTGAGTAAATTTTAAAAATTGCCTTCTCGCCAAACTTTGAAATTAGGATAATTCAATTTTTTTGATTTATCCTCATACCATTTGCAAACGGCGGCGGACATATTTATAACATAAAAATTAAATTCGGTTTTCCATCCTTCGTTTTTAAACTTTCCAAATGAAGGAATAAATTTATTATTAATCGTATCGTATATATTTTCTTGTATTTCTTTAGTAGGAATATTATTGTCTTTAATCGCTATTCTTAAAATCAAATGAATCGACATTGAAGATAAAGTTGAAGTTAAAACGCTGTATTTGTCGTATAATTCTTCTTTTGTAAAATTATTATTTATAGTGTCCGTCCATAATCTTATTATATTTCCTAAAGCTTCAAGCTGTTCGGGTTTAGCTTTTTTATCGGTTATAATGTTCGCATAATATTCCGCCAATTCGTTAAATGTCATTGTAGATTCTTCGTCTGCAATAGAAATTTTTTCAAGTTCGTCTAATTGCATCGATTTTATCATACTTTCTTTTTCGTTTGCGTAAATATTATTTGCTGTAATCGTAATTGATAAGAATAAAAAAGTAATTATTTTTTTCATAATTTTAATTCCGTTTTTAATTTATTTACTATCGATTATCGGAAAATTAGATTTATAATGTAGTTTATTTAATTAAGCAAATTTTATAAAAAGTGTATTGCTTCGGACTTTGTCATCGCAATGAAGAGCAATCGACATAAAAAAATTATTACTTTAATTAAAGCAAGTCAAATTTATTTATTCTTTATTACAAAAAAATAATTATTAATCTGAAATTAAATTTTATTATACAAAAAGACGATACTTTTAAAGTATGATAATTTTTATTTAATAAAGTCGGTTTTTTGAAAATTAATAAAATTTTTTATTGAAGCGAAAATAGATTTTAATCTTTTATAAAAATTGTTTTAATGAAGATTTAATTAAAAAAAGTTCTTGACTTTTTTAAAATAATTCTTATCATATATATAGAAAATATAAAATAGCCGAAAGGCGAGGAGAATAATAATGACGAATTTAAAAGGAAAGGAAAGGAAAGGTTTATTATATCTAATAACCATCGCAGTGTTTATTGCTATAATGTCTATAGCATGTAAAAACAAATCAACGGCAGCAGGCGATTTCGGAGAAGAGCCAGAAGTTGCAGACAAGTCAGAAGTTCTTACTCCTACAGGAAAACTCGATATAGATAAAAATAGAAATGCTCAACAATATGACGGTAGAAAATTCGTATCAAGAAAATACAAAGATGAAGTTAGCGGAATTGAATTTAGATATGAGATTAAAATTGCAAAGTTAACTACACAAAATCAGGGCACTTCATTAACTTTTACGGGCTATAAAAAAGGGAAGTCAATTTAGTAGATAATATATATTTCCAGGCTGGATAGCTGGTAAGGGGGATAGTTATGGTTTTCCTGAAGGCAATGGCGTATTGATTTTGAGAAATGGAAGCGCAAGCCAAACTGAAAAAGTTAAATTTTATAATGACGCGAGCAGTAAAGGTTGGGCAGACTTTCAACTATCAGATTATGGTTTTACTTTAAAACTTGCTTTAACTAATCAATAATAGATAGATAAAAATTTTTGGTTTGTTCATAGAGTGGAGGATGTCGAAAGGCGTCCTCTTTTTTTGCTATTTTGAATAAATATTATTTTTTGATACTACTATTAAATATTCGACTAATTTGTTAAAATATACAAAAATGAAAAAATATCATTGCAATAAATAATAAATAATATATGTTTTTATTATCAATGATTGAAATTTTATAAATTAAATATAAATTACGAGGACTTAAAAATGCAAGAGAAAATTAACGAACTTAAAAAGAGAAGAGAAAAAATAGAGTCCATAAGCAAAGAAAAAATAGAATCTCAACATTCAAAAGGAAAATTAACGGCAAGAGAAAGAATTTTACAATTATTAGATAAAGATACTTTTTGCGAAATTGACGCTTTTGTAGAGCATAGATGTTCCGATTTTGGAATGGAAAAAATGAAAGTCGCAGGCGAAGGCGTTATAACGGGATACGGAAAAATTAACGGAAGACAAGTTTGCATTTACGCTCAAGATTTTACGGTTATAGGCGGTTCTTTAGGGCAGATGCATGCGGCTAAAATTTGCAAAGCTCAAGATATGGCAATTAAACTTGGTTGTCCATGCATTGGAATAAACGATTCGGGCGGAGCGAGAATTCAAGAAGGAATTGACGCTTTAAGAGGATACGGAGATATTTTTTATAGAAATGTTCAAGCTTCGGGAGTTATTCCTCAAATATGCGTTATTATGGGACCTTGCGCGGGCGGAGCGGTTTACTCGCCAGCTTTAATGGATTTTATTCTTATGACTGATAAAACTTCAAATATGTTTATAACTGGACCTCAAGTAGTTAAAGCGGTTACAGGCGAGCAAGTAAGCTCTGAAGAATTGGGCGGAGCTTTAGTTCATAGTCAAAAATCGGGAGTCGCTTCTTTAATGTTTAAAGACGAAAGAGAAACTTTAGAAGGAGTTAAAAAACTTCTTTCTTATATTCCGCAAAATAATTTGGAAGATACGCCTTTTGAAGAAACGGGAGATTTTCCAAACAGAAACGACAGCAAATTATCGAATATTCTTCCAGACCAACCTAATAAACCTTATGATATAAAAGATATTATTAAAAGCGTAGTCGATAACGGAGAGTTTTTTGAATTACAACCTTTATTTGCAAAAAATATAGTTATTTGTTTCGCGCGCTTTGACGGAAAATCTGTAGGAATAATAGCAAATCAACCAAATGTTATGGCTGGAGTTTTGGATATTAACGCCGCTGATAAAGCCGCTCGTTTTATAAGATTCTGCGATAGTTTTAATATTCCAATAATTACTTTTGTAGACACGGCGGGATATTTGCCAGGAGTAGGACAAGAACATAACGGAGTAATAAGGCATGGAGCAAAACTTTTATACGCTTATTCTGAAGCGACAGCGCCTAAAATTACTTTAATAATAAGAAAATCTTACGGAGGCGCTTATATAGCTATGTGTTCAAAACATTTGGGAGCGGATATTGTTTATGCATGGCCCACAGCCGAAATAGCGGTTATGGGACCAGAGGGAGCTGCGAATATAATATTTAAAAAAGAGATAGAAAACGCCGAAGATTCTAAAAAATTGAGAGCTGCAAAAATAGAAGAATATAAAAAAGAATTTGCAAATCCTTATAGAGCGGCAATTAGAGGTTATGTTGATGATATTATAGAACCTGAATATACAAGAAGTTATTTAATAAACGCTTTGCATCTTTTGGCAAGCAAGAGAGAAAAACGACTTCCAAGAAAGCATGGAAATATACCTTTATAATAAAAAATAATTATTTGAATTTTATTTTTTAAGGAGAAAATAAATGGAACATAGCGGCGCTATTACAATATTTGGAATTATATCCGTTTTTATTGCTGCTTTAATTTTTTATGTTTTGGCAATATTTTTGGGTTTATTATTTAAAAATAGAAATGTAAAAGCGGAAGAAGAAATAAGCAAAGCTATTGAAGAGAGTAAAACTAAAGAGGAAGATTTGCTTGACGATACGGAACTTATCGCGGTTATAACGGCTTCAATATCCGCATACGCGGGAGGCAATAAATTTGTAATAAAATCTATAAGAGAATCTAAAACGCCAATTTGGGGAATGATTGATAGATTAGGCGATAATATTTAATAACAATTAAGAAATAAAATTAACAATAGGAGATATTATGATTAAACAATATAAAATAACGGTAAACGGAAAATTATACGATGTTTCAGTCGAAGAAGTCGGAGAAATTTTAGGCGGCGTTCAAGCTTCAAAAACTATTTCCACTTTTGTAAATACGGACAATGCAAATACAAATAATAATAATGAAAAACAAATTTCAAATAAACCGCAAGATTCTATTCCTATAGACGAAAATGCAATCTCTATTAAAGCGCCAATGCCTGGGACAATTTTATCTTTTAATGTTTCGGTTGGCGATACGGTTTCAGAAGGGCAAGTTTTAGCGATACTTGAAGCTATGAAAATGGAAAACGAATTAGTCGCTCCCGCTTCGGGAAAAGTAAAATCGATTCATGTCGAAAAAGGCTCTTCGGTTGTTGAAAATCAAATAATATTACAAATAATTTAAGGCTCATTTATGAATAAAATTTTAGGTTTAGATTTTAATAATTTATTTGCAGGATTTTATCCGCCGTCTTTCGCTCAAATTATAATGATGCTTTTGGGCGCTTATTTAATATATATGTCGATTTATTATAATAAAAAGCCTTTGCTACTTCTTCCTATGGGCGTTTCAATATTGGCTTCAAATATGCCTTTGCCTAAAATGACAACCGAAGTTATAAACGGTTTTTTAGGATTTATATTTAGCGGAGCGGATTCGGGAGTTTATTCTATTTTAGTATTTTTTGCCGTTGGAACAATGATAGATTTAGGACTTATTTTAGCGGACCCGAAAAATTTTTTTATAGGAGCAAGTTCTCAAATCGGAATATTTATAATTTTTTATATAATGAGTTCTTTTGGCGAGCATTTAAATTTGGGAGATAATATAGCGGCTGCAACTTCAATTATAGGAGCGGCTGACGGTTCTTTAGCTATGTATATGGCTTCTTTAATTGCCGAGACAAGATATTTTGCGCCAATAGTTATAGCTTCTTATTTATATATGGAATTATTGCCAATTTTACAAATGGGCGTGACAAAATTTTTAACAACTTCTAAAGAAAGAAAAATTTCTATGTCTTATTTAAGGCATGTTTCAAGAGGAGAGAAAATTATATTCGCCGTTATATCTATGGGATTTTGCGGAATATTTTTGTCAAACGCTTTTCCTTTAATTGCGGCTTTATTATTTGGAAGCATATTGAGAGAATCCGATATAATTAAAAATTTTTCCGTTAATTTGCAAAAATCTTTAAACGGAATTCTTACAATGTTTATAGGAATTGCAATAGGTTCTTCGACAACCGCCGAAACTTTTATAACATTTAATACGATTATTATATTTTTATTCGGTTTGCTTTCTTTAATATTAAGCACCGTTATTGGAATTCTTACTGCAAAGATAATGAATATTTTAACAAGAGGAAAAGTTAATCCAATTATAGGCTCTGCGGGATTAAGCGCTTTTCCTATTCCCGCTTGGGGCGCGCATATTTATGGACAAGAAAATAGCTCTTCAAATTGTCTACTTTTGCATGCTATGGCTGTAAATATTTCGGGAATAATTTCGGGCGCTATTTCTGTTGGAATATTATTAACTTTCTTTCATTAATAGAATAGATAAAGTTTATTTGTAAAAAAATGCATTTCTTTATTTAAATTTATTTGATTATGAATTATAATATTTAAATAATAAATTAATTAAAAATATTTTATGAAGATAAACGATTTAGTTTCTATATTAGTTCCCGTATATAATATAGAAAAAAATATAGAAAAAAATATTAATATTCTTATAGAAAAAATTTCTCCGTTTATAGAAAATTTTGAAATAATAATTTCAGACGATGGAAGCGAAGATAATTCAAAAAAAATTATAGAAAAAATATGCAAAGAAAATAAAAATATTATAGGCGTATATTCAAAAGAAAATCATGGAAAAGGAAACGCCTTAAAAAGAGCATGCGAAATTGCAAAAGGAAAATATATTATATTCTGCGATGGCGATATGGAAATAAATCCTTCGCAACTTGAAAACTTTTTTGAAATAATTAATAAAGAAAACGCCGATATTGTAATCGGTTCTAAAAGGCATAAAGATTCTATAGTTAATTATTCTAATATAAGAAAAATTATTTCTTTCGTATATTTTATGTTCGTTAAAATATTTTTTAATTTGCCAATACAAGACACTCAAACGGGATTAAAATTATTTAAAAGAGAAGCGATAATAAATATTTTTCCAAGAATTTTAGTTAAAGCATTCGCTTATGATTTGGAAGTTTTAGTCGCTTGCAATTCAAACGGTAAAAAAATAGTATCCGCTCCCGTTATAGTTAATCCTAATAGACATTTTGGTTTTATAAAATTAAGCGTTCTTTGGAAAACTTTTATAGACACTTTGGCAATTTTTTATAGATTAAATATAGTTAAATTCTATGAAGATTTATTTGAAGAATTAAAATTAAACTCGCTTGTAAGTATAATAATTCCTTTAAAAAAAATAAACGATTATATAAAAGAAGAAGTAGAATATTTACTTGAACAAACTTATAAAAATTTTGAAGTTATTATACTTCCAGATTCTTTTTCAAATGAAGAAATTGATTTAGAAATTTTTAAAGATAAAAGAATAAAAATAATTGAAACGGGAAATATTCCGCCAGCATTAAAAAGAGCGAAAGGAGTTGAAATTTCAAAAGGAGAGATTTTAGCTTTTTTAGACGATGATACTTATCCCGAAAAAGATTGGCTTAAAAATTCTTTAAGAGCTTTAGAAACTAAAAATATAAACGCGTTAGGCGGACCCGCTATAACTTCGCCAAAAGATAATTTTTCAAAACAAATTAGCGGACTTATTTATAGTTCTACTTTAATGAGCGGAAAGCATAGAGCGAGATATATTCCATGTAAAGTTCAATATGTTAGAGATTTTCCAAGTTGCAATTTTATTATAACAAAAAAACTTTATCAAAAAGTCGGCGGTTTTAATAGCGAATATTGGCCTGGCGAAGATACGATTCTTTGCAATAATATAATGAAAGTTAATGAAAAAATATTATATAATCCCGAGATGCAAGTTTATCACCATAGAAGAGATTTATTTTTTGGACATTTCAAACAACTTAAAGGCTACGCTTGGCATAGAGGTTATTTTGTTAAAAAATTCGGCGGAAATTCTTTTGAATTATCGTATTTTATTCCTTCAATATTTTTATTATGGACAATTATTTTGCCAATTCTTTTAATTTTCAAATTTCCAATTTTTATAAATAATTTAATTCCAATTTTTAATATAGATATAATAAAATTTGTTTTATTTATTCCGCATATTTTATATTTTATTTGTTTAATTATAAGTTGGATAAGTTCTTTTTCTTTAATTAAAGGATTTTGCAAAATAATTGGAATATTTCTTTCTCATTTTGTTTATGGATTTTTCTTTATTAAAGGGTTTTTTAAAGGTTTAAAATCATAATTTTTAAATAAAATTTTTTAATAAAATTATTTAATTTTTTTAAAAAAATCAACTATATAGCAAACTATATATTTTTAAAAATCCCAAAATATGTATTAAATGTAGTATAAATCGATATATTTTATAAAAAATGATTAAAAAATTTAAAAAAATACAAAAAAAACGATTGACAAATATTTTTTTATGTTGTATAATTTAAATATATGATTAAAATGAATATTATAAAATACGCTTTTG
>OLHA01001194.1_pt1 | contig 14377 bp, 10 predicted proteins | sample 1605961 | NCBI WGS metagenome assembly OLHA01 (sample SAMN03283288) | human gut metagenome | biome: human-associated habitat; material: feces | host: Homo sapiens | place: Peru | collected 2012
CTTTACGGCTATACTTTCGTCAGAGCGGATGGACTTGACCAAACGGTAACCTCAAGAGGTCTGAACGTGACTTATTACTATGCAAAACAAGCCGAAGAACATACTCATAATTGGGGGAAATGGGAGAGCAACGGCAACGGAACGCATACCTGCACTTGCATGACAGACAACTCTCACTCCAAAACAGCCAATTGTGTCGGTGGTGAGGCAACTTGCACAAACAAGGCGGTTTGCGAAATCTGCCTTGCGGCATACGGCGAAATTAACACAAGCAACCATGATTACGGCGAGCCTGTTGTTACTCATTCGACCTGCACAACTGCCGGTTCAAAGATTTATGTCTGTGAGCGCAACAGCAGTCACAGTTATTCCGAAGCACTTGCGATTGATGCCGACGCCCATACTTGGGGCGAGTGGACGATTGAAACGCCTGCAAGCTGCGTTGACACCGGTCAAAAGGTACGGACTTGCATCAATAACGAAGAACATAAAGAGACTATCGAAATTCCGAAAAAAGAGCACACCTATACCGCTGTAAAAACAGCGCCGACATGCACTGAAAAAGGTTATACGACCTATACCTGCGAATGCGGAACCGGTTATGTCGGCGACTATGTTGAGGCAACCGGACACACCGACGCAAACAATGACGGAATTTGTGACGCTTGCGAAAAAACGTTGAACAAAAACTGTTCCGACATCTGCCATAGTGAGTCTGCTCTTGCGAAGTTTTTTTACAGAGTCTTGCTCTTTTTCTGGAAGCTGCTTAAAATTAACAAAACCTGCTCTTGCGGGATTGCACACTATTGATATTCTTATCCTCCGGTCGAGCAGTTCCTCAATACTGCGCTTGAATATCGCGGCTCGGTTGTCAAGACAAAAATCTAAGATTTTTATAATGAACTGATATAATTATCCTGTTTTTTTGCGCTGCCGTCACTGTTTTTTGCGAATATTTTTTATTTTATTCAATATCGGTTTGCCGTTGCAGGCGCAAAGTGCTACAATGTTTTTACAATATAAAAAACGGAGAGGCTTTTTATGAATTATCAGCTATACTACATCGGACGAAATCTGCTCATTTTCTTTTGCGGCTTGGCTTTTTTGATTTCGGGCTGCCCGGGCAAGCAGAACATAAAGAAAATCGCACACACAGGACTCTGCACACAGCACCTTGAAAACACGGAAGCCGCATTCAAAGGCGCGATAGAAAACGGCTCGGACGGCATTGAAACGGATGTCCGCTTTACCAAGGACGGCATTCCCGTGACATGGCACGATTCCGATATAAAGTACACCGACGGCACAAGCCTTGTTGTTTCCGATGCCACGTATGCGGAGCTTTCGTCTAAACCCATCGTAAACCCGATAAACGGCGAGGAGGCGTATCTCTGCACGCTCGAAAAATATTTTGAAATCTGCCGCGAAAGCAGTATGATATGCTTTCTTGATCTCAAAGGCGACTGGTCATACGATAACGTAAAAACGGTCATGGAGATGGGAGCGCGCATTTATAATCTTGACATGATAATCCCGCAGTCCTCCGACGTTGAAAACATCAAAAAGGTTCGCGAGCTTTACCCCGATCAGCGCATAATGCTCACCTACGGACGCTTGCAGTTCGAAAAAGGACTTGACTACACGGTATGCTTTGAATACGGTTTTGACATCGACTGCGACTACACCGTCGCCAACAAAAAAATGATAAAGGAATTCCGCGACAAAGGCTTGCAGTTCGGTGTTTTCACATGCAACACAAAGCTTTCGCAGGCTTACGCATGCTATCTCGGAATCGACTATATGGAGTCGGATGTCTGATAATCTCAAGCAGAAAAAATATTTATGTTGAAGACTTTCCCGACCTATGCTACAATAGTTGTGTTTTACGGCAACACAGAAGGGAGTGTCTTTTATGCACAGAAGCGAACTGCGCAGCTATAAAATAGAAAGGCTTGATTTTGTCAACAAAACCGAGGGTGTAAAAAAGCTGGAGCTGACCCATAAATACTCATACAATGTAGGCTATTCCAACATCAACACGTGCCGCGGTGAATTTACCGCCGAGGTATTCGATAAAAACGCCCCGGAGGAATTCAGAATAAATATCACGGTCGTTGCAATTTTCTCCACTGCCCCCGGCTCGCAGAAAGAGATGCTGCACCTTGAAACATACGACGCTCTTTTCCCTTATGTCAAGGCGCTTGTAAGCACTGTGACGGCATCGGCGGGAATACCTCCCGTTTTCATTCCGTATATTGATATTTCCGATAAAAATATCTACCGCGTGGAGCTTCCGCACAAGCCGGATGACGGCAGATAACGGAGCGTGCACGATGAAAAAAAAGGACGTTATCTTAACGGTCGTGAAGTGCGCCGTCGCACTCACGCTTTTTGTCGCGGCTGTAGTAAACTATGAGGAACTGTCAAAAATCGACATTAAAGAGCTGCTGTCATTCACCGACAACACAGCCCTGATGACCGCGGTGATACTTGCGGTATACTTTGTAAAGGCACTTGTTTTTGTGGTTCCCGCGTCTGTCATATATGTCGCGGTCGGAGCGGTGCTCCCCCCCCTCTATGCCGTGTTCGTCAACCTTGCTGGGATATTCATCGAAGTGACCGCCACTTTTTTGCTCGGTCGCTTTCTCGGCCGCGAAGCGGTACATAAATTGCTTTCGCGCAGCGAAGCGGGGCAAAAAATACTTCAAAAGGATCTCGGAAGCAAGGCATCCGTACTGCTGACAATCCGTGCCGTTCCCGCATTCCCCATTGATTTTATCAGTCTGTTTTACGGCGCATCCGACTGCAAATATCTCAAATATGCCGCGCTCTCGGTTTTGGGCATCTCATGGCGGGTAATTCTCTTTACAATCCTCGGTGATGCGGCGTTTGAGTGGTTTCCGACGGATAAAATAATACTTATCGTAATCTGTCTTATTCCGGTAGGGATTGTTTACACCGTCATAAAAAAATTTGTGATAGAGCCGAGAAAAAAGAAAAACGAAGAAAAATAAAAAGCGTATGCGGTTCAGCATCTGCCGCATACGCTTTTTTTGCTTTAGGTTATTTTGCCGGGGCTTCATCCTTTTTCTCGGCTTTTTTGTGAAACAGAATTTTATCCACCGGGAAGTAGAGGAAGAACTGAATAGCCGAACAGCACATCGTCGAAATGTTCGCCGCGCCCTGTGCGTTCACTCCCCACTTGACGAACAGCCCCTGAAGCGTGGGGGAAAGCCATGCGGAGAAGCAGATAAGCGCAATTGTGAACACTATATAAATAGGAAGCGTAACTGCAATATTGGCGCCGGAATTAAAAGTTTTTTCCTTGTTAACAAAGAAAGCGACTATCTGTGCGAGGATATTCGCAATATTAAACGCGATAAAATATCCGAGTCCGTTTTTTTCAAGTCCGTCGGACGCAAAAACCCAAAACTCGTACGGGTCGGATATTATCTCTTTTATCTGCGGAAGCAGCAGTAATATATTGAGAGAAGCAAACTGCACTATCATCGCGAGAAGGCTTACAACAATGAATTTCACAAACTGCCACACTGTTTCGATACCGCTGCCCTTGTCGGACGCTTTTTTGTCAATGTCTTTAAGCTTGCCCATAAAAAACACCTCATATCAATTTGTCGAAAAAAATTTTAACACAATAAAAGTGAAAAATCAATAAAATTCGGCGGTTTAGGAAAAAACTTTTTGTTTTTACACACACAAAAAAAATATTGACCGAAAACACATTTCGGTAGTATAATAGTAAGGTCGGATTTCCGACAATATGAATTAAGGAGTTGAGCTTATGGATACAGGCGACAGTTGCACGAATTCGGGCGGCCGAAGTAAGTGCACCGAAAACACGGACGATGTTCCTTTGAGTATGCGTCCGACGGTTTTTTCAGCCGTCGGTTCCCGCTCAACGGATATATTCGTTTAAACGGCGTCCCTATTTGTGTTAACTCCCCTGTTGAAGCGCGTCCCCGCAGGGAACGTAAAAAAAACAAAAGGAGGAAAACACAATGGAAATGAAAAAAGTGACAAACCTTGTCGAGCAGGCTCTCGCGCTCATTGATGAGCGCAAATTTGCGGAGCTTCACGACCTCATTCACGAGGAAAACGCGGCGGATATAAATGAAATCATCGACGAAGTCACACCCGAACAGGGCGTTATCATCTACCGTCTTCTGCCGAAGGAGCTTGCGGCGGAGGTCTTCGTCGAGATGGATCCCGATATGCAGGAGTTCCTTATAAACGCATTCAGCGACGCGGAGCTTAAAAATGTTCTCGACGAGCTTTATTACGACGACACGGCGGATATCATCGAAGAAATGCCCGCAAATGTCGTTAAGCGCATTCTCAAAACCGCCACGCCCGAAATGAGGAAGGCGGTAAACGAACTGCTGAAATACCCGGAAGATTCGGCAGGCTCCATCATGACGACGGAGTTTGTCCGTCTGAAAAAAAACTACACGGTGGAGGATTCTCTCGACCTTATCCGCAAGGTCGGCATTGACAAGGAGACTATCTACACCTGTTACGTAACCGACGACAAGAGCCGTCTTATAGGTCTTGTAACGGCAAAGGATCTGCTTCTCTCCCCTCTGCAGAACATGATAGAAAACATAATGACCGATCACGTCATCTCCGTTTCCACGCTTGACGATCAGGAACAGATAGCTCTTATGTTCTCAAAATACGGTTTTATCGCGATGCCCGTGGTCGACAACGAAAACAGGCTTGTCGGTATCATAACCGTCGATGACGCTATCGACGTATTGCAGGAGGAAACCGAGGAGGACTTCGCAAAGATGGCGGCTGTAGCGCCCACCGACACCGACTATCTTAAAACCTCGCCGTTTGTGTTTTACAAGGCGCGCATCCCGTGGCTGCTGCTTCTCATGCTGTCGGCAACTTTCACGGGAATGATAATTTCAAATTATGAAACATCGCTCGCGGCGCTTCCGGTACTTACCGCATTCATCCCGATGATAATGGATACGAGCGGCAACTCCGGCAGCCAAACCGCCGTCACCGTTATCAGAGGCATATCTCTCGGGCAAATTGAATTCAGGAATTTTTTCCGTGTCGTTTTTAAGGAGTTCCGCGTTTCACTTTTGTGCGGTTTAACGCTTTTTGCGGCAACCGTAATGAAACTGCTCCTCATTGACAGAATTCTCCTAAAAAACGAAACCGTCAGCATTACGGTCGCATTAACCGTCGGCCTTACGATTTTTGCCGCGACAATATGCTCAAAGGTCATCGCGTCGATCCTCCCGCAGCTTGCAAAAAAGGCAGGCGCAGATCCGGCAGTGCTGTCAAGCCCGCTGATAACCACAATAGTCGACGCTTTATCGCTGCTCATATATTTTGCTATGGCAACGGTGATACTTCACATCGGTGCATAAAAAGTGCCGACTCACTCGGTTTGTTTTCGAGAAAAATAATCTTTTGCTCAAAAAGGAACGCAAAAAAAGCGACGGACATATAAAACAGTAAAAATCAACGTTTTCGCAGGATAAGTTAACAAAATTGCAAGACCCGAAGACTGCGATAACCGCATAAGTTTTAAGCATGCGTCTGTTTTATACCGCAAACAAACTTCGCTGCCCGACGTGCCTTTGTACGCCCTCGGGCAAACAAAACCAAGCCTGAAGCCTTGATTTTGCTCGGTTTGTCCGTTCTTCATCTTTTTTCCTGTTATCTGCAAAGGGACTGTAAAAACTCGGTTTTTTACAGCCCCTTTTTATCGTGAATATGTGCTTTTATTGCTTTTTATTTTTATCGGAGTCGGCTTCGTCCTCTGCCCGGATTATCTTTTCAAGCTCCGTCTGCCTTGCAAGAACAGCGTTCACCTTATCGTATATGTCCTCAATCATAATTTCCGTCTTAAGGTTAACCTTATAGTCGTTTTCGGCGCGGCGGCGATCTTTTTCCTCCTGTCTGTTCTGACTCATCATTATAAGAGGCGCCTGAATCGCAGCGACACAGGAGAGCACCAGATTGAGAAGTATAAACGGATACGGGTCGAACGCCTTGGCGGCAAGCAGAACATTAACAATCATCCACAAAACAAGCGCACCGGTAAAAGAGAATATAAACGCCCAGCTGCCCGCGAATTTCGCAATGGAGTCCGCGGCTTTCTGACCGATTGTAATTTTTTCTTTTGACGGATCGACCGATATTTTACTGTCAGCCAATAAATTCAGCACTTCCTCGTCGGTCATGTCGTGACGTATATCCTTGAGAACTTCTTTTAACAGTTTCCGGTTTTCTTTCATTGATTTTTTCTCCTTTGCCGTTTGTTTTCTCACAAGAAAGACGGAACTGCCGCAGCGTGACAAATCATGCCGACGGCAGTTCCGGTTTTTTTATTTTTTGATAAGCTGATAGAATGCGGAAGCACTCTCGCCTGTCGCTGCGGAAATGTAAACGGAGCCGTCGTTGAGAGCATGTACATTCGCTATATAAGCGAACACGCTGTCTTCATACGCCGTTATCCTGTTTGAATCGAAGTCCATGATGCCGCACGCGGGCACATTATCACCGTTAACACCGCGAATAACGGCATACTTTCCGTTTTTGCTCATTGTGAACAGGTCGGCTGTGAATCCGCTCTTGAAGCACGAATATATTATGCCGAGCGACTGTCCCGAAACGCAGTTGTAAACCTCGCCCGTAGACTTTGTGAGAATAAACTCTCCCGAAATAAGATAGTCTTTTTTGATATCGCCGCTGAATTTTTTTATCTCTGTCGTGTCCTTGCCGTCGGAACGGAACAGGCTGAAGCTGTTATCGTCATAATTTTTTGAAAAATAATATGTATCGGATCCGCTGCGCCAAAAATTGAGGGATGCCACATTCAAAGCGTATCTCACGTTATCGACATTTGTTCCGCTGCCGCCGCTCGTAAATATATCCGCCAGACCGCTCTCGTCATACGACACATAGTAACGCGACGAGAAGAACAGAACGTTCTTGTTATCGCCCTGCGAAAGAATATCGTTTGTGAACATTTTGTAATCCGTTTTCGTTTTGCCGTCCATTGCGACGGTGCGCTGATCCTCGGAGAGAAAATATTTGCTTGTATGATCGGAATAGAGATAGAATATCTCGCTGTAGACCTTGTCTTCTTTATAAAAACGCTTGTTGTCGACATCAAGCATCATGAGAAGCGTACCCTTGTCGTCCTTAAAGCCCTCAAACATGTCCGTGACCTTGAAGAAAGCATAGTCATAGAGAAGCACATCGGGATAGAGAATGTTCGTGAACAGTCCGTAGCCTACGGTGTGACCGTCCTTTTCAAGATAGTGAATGACTGCGGGAAGCTTTTGTGACGAGCACTCCGCCGTAACCTTGAAGCTGCCGCTTTCGGGTATCTGTGTCAGCACACCTCCGACAGCCTGATAAAACTTAACCTCACCCTGCTTTGTCATCGTATAGAAAATGTTTTCAAAATCGGTGCTCATAAGCGGAAGTGACACGGCGGTGTCGACCGTGTAGGTCTGTTTGTAATCGGTGCCGAGTCCGTTCGCGCTGTTATCGGGTTCGGTAGGCTTGTTGATACGCTTATTTATGTCAAGCACGCCCGTAAACACCACGGCAGCCGTTGCTATAAGCACGACCAAAAGCACCGAGAGAATAATTTTCAGTTTCTTTGCCATTTGTTTTTCCTCCGTTTTACAGCATATAGTCGGTGGTTTCAAATATCTCACCGTTTTTTATATAGACACGCGGCACGCGCCTCGAAAGAGAACAAAGCACCTCGTAATTTATCAATCCCGCTTTTTCCGCGACCTCGTCAACGCTTATATACGCGCCGCCGTCGCGTCCGAATACGGTTATCTGCCGTCCCTCATACACATTCTCGATATCCGTAACGTCGAGCATGGTCTGATCCATGCAGACATTGCCGACAACCGGTGCGGGTCTGCCGTTCACAAGCATGCTCATCCTGTTTGACAGGCGGCGCGGGTAACCGTCCGCATAGCCTATCGGCACGGTAGCGACTGTCATTTCCCGTTTTGACGTAAATGTCCGTCCGTAGCTTATCGGTGTATCCGGCGGCACGGTCTTGAGCATTGAAACAACGGTTTTCAGCTCCATAACCGGCAGCAGCTTTACGGTACGCGCAACCGCCTGCGACGGATAAAGACCGTAGAGAATTATCCCGGCGCGAACCATGTCGAAATTCATCTCGCGGTAGCTTAAGATCCCCGCTGAATTTGAGCAGTGGCGCAGTTCAAAATATATTCCGCGCGCCTGAAGGCGTTCGACCGCGCTCAAAAACAGATCGTACTGCAATCTTGTGAACAATTCCCCGTCGGAACAGTCCGCACTCGAAAAATGAGTGAAAATGCCCTCCGGGTTTATTCCCGGCAGAGTGCACGCTTTTTCTATCACGTCGATTACCGGATAGTCGTCTACGGAATCGTGATACAAAAAACCTATGCGGCTCATTCCCGTATCGATTTTTATATGCGCGTTCACCTTGACCCCGCAAAGGCGAGCGTTGTCCGACAGAGCCTCGGCGTATGCAAGCGAATAAACCGCCTGCGAAATGTCGTTGTACACCAGCTCACGCGCCTTATCGGGAGGAGTGTAGCCCAAAATAAGGATCGGACGGTTGATTCCTGCCTTGCGGAGCTGCAAAGCCTCTGCTAAATTCGACACCGCAAATCTGTCCGCGCCCGATTCCTGCATCTGCTGAGCGGTGTAGGCATAACCGTGACCGTAGCAATCCGCTTTTACAACGGCACAAAGCCCCGTTCCGGGACGCAGCACGCTTTTTATCTGTTCAATATTGTTGTCAAGGGCATCGAGATTTATCTGCGCCCATGTTCTTCTTAAAAAATCAAGCATTGTATCGATTATGCTTCTTTCGGTTTTGTTGTACTCTTTATAATACTATTAAACGCCTCGCTTGTCAAATCACAATTGCGCTGTAATCAAAATAAAAAATTTTTTTCGGCTCTTTTTTTCTTTTTATTGTAATTTTAATTATTGTGTGATATACTTTAATAAAAATAAAACAGGGAGAGATAACAATGAACATTTCAGCCGCCGAATTCCGCTCACGCGCAAGACTTAAGCTTAAAGACAACTATTGGAACGCAGTACTCATAATCGTTGTTCAGGGGGCAATTTTGAGTTTCGGTTCAATCGTCGGGTTTATTTTGGCAGGTGCGCTTTCTATCGGACTTTCGACATTTTTTCTTCATAATGCCGACCGACAGAACACCGACATTTCAGACCTTTTTACGCCGTTTAAACAGCAGTTCGGCAATTCAATCCTTTATTTTCTTCTTGAGACCTTGTTTGTTTCGCTTTGGTCGCTGCTGTTTATAATTCCCGGCATAGTGGCGTCGTTCGGTTATGCGATGACACCCTATATTCTTGCGGAGCACCCCGAAATTTCGGCAATCGACGCACTTAGAATGTCAAAGGACATGATGAAAGGCAACAAGGGCAAATATTTTTGTCTGCAGTTCTCGTTCATCGGATGGTTTATTTTGTCGATGTTTACATTCGGCATAGGCATACTGTTCCTCAGCCCTTATATCCAAGCTGCAAACGCGGAGTTTTTCAATGAAGTATCGGGCAAGAACGCACAGCGCGGCACTTTTGATCCCGCGCCTCAGGAGAGTTACGGATATCAGCAGGGGTTCAACGCTCCGCAGAATCCCTACAATCAGCAAAATGCATGCAATAATCAGCAAAATTCCTGCAGCAATCAGAACACAAACTGCCCGCAGGACTTCGGTCGGTACTCAAACGGCGGTTATCGGAACGGCACTTATACCGACGAAACCGCTCCGTTAAACAATAATGATGACGGTAACAGCTTCTGATATAATTCAAGGCGGATGTAAAAAACTCAGGTTTTTTACATCCCTTTTTTTTGCCCTGCCGCATTTTCTGTTTAAAAAAATCGGAAGAATCGGGCTGACGGGCGACACGGGTTCGAATCCCGTCAGTCTATGGAAAAGCCGTCGTGCATAAATTAAAAGCAGCAACGGCACAATCCCCTCAATAAATTTTGCATTACTACTTGTAAAAGCGGTAAAAATAGTATAAAATAGATAAATGAGCGAATAAAAAACGCTGTTTTTCGATTTATTTTTGGAGGATTTGTATGAATTATTCCCTTTCCGAAGCCAAAGCAAAAGAGTTACTCGACGGCAAGCTTCTACACTTTTTCGGAGTCACGGCAGACGCCGCCTCATATGACCAGTTTTACAGAGCAATCGCAATGATCCTGTGTGAACTCATGGCACAGGGCAAGAGCGAATTTGACGCGCGCGCGAACAGGAGCGAATCAAAGCGCGTATATTATCTCTCTATGGAATTTCTTATGGGCAGAAGCCTTAAGAACAACTTATATAACCTTAACCTTACGAATGTTTTTGAAAAGGTTCTCAAGGGCTACGGCATAAAGCTCGAAAAGCTCTATGACTGCGAACCTGACGCGGGACTCGGCAACGGCGGCTTGGGACGTCTTGCCGCATGCTATCTTGATGCGCTTTCAACGGGTCAGTATCCCGCACGCGGTTATTCCATCCTCTATGAATACGGCATTTTCAAGCAGAAGCTTGTCGACGGCTGGCAGACGGAGCTTCCCGATTTCTGGCTTCCCGGCGGTGAAGTGTGGCTCACGCGCCGCGAGGAACGCGCCGTAAACGTCAGCTTTGAGGGCAGCATCAAAGAGGGCTGGGCGGACAATCACCACTATGTTGAAATAACCGACGCGAATGTTATTAAGGCAATCCCGCACGACATGTTTGTTTCGGGCAAAGACGGCAAAGGCATAAACGTTTTGCGTCTGTGGTCGGCGGAAGCCCCCGGCATGGACATGGAGCTTTTCAACAAAGGACAGTATCTTCGCGCCGTGGAGCGCGACGCAATGGCACAGACGATTTCAAAGATGCTTTACCCCGCCGACAGCCATCCCGAGGGAAAGAGCCTTCGCCTGCGTCAGCAGTATTTCCTTGTGTCCGCTTCGATACAGGACATCGTTCAGCACCACCTGCACCGTTACGGCACGGTTGAAAATCTGCCCGAAAAAACGGCAATTCAGATAAACGACACACATCCCACGCTTGCAATACCCGAGCTTATGCGCATTCTTCTCGATGAATGCGGCTACGGATGGGACGACGCGTGGAAGCTCGTTACCGCAACGGTAGCCTACACAAACCACACCGTTATGGCGGAGGCGCTTGAAAAATGGAGCGAGGATCTTGTTAAACGTCTGCTTCCGAGAATTTATCAGATAATCAAAGAAATCGACAATCGCTTCCGCTCCTACACGTGGAATACAACCCATGATGCCGATTTTGTTGAGCGCACGTCAATTATTTCGGGCGGAGCGGTGAGAATGGCAAATCTCTGTGTTGCGGCATGCCACAAGGTTAACGGCGTTTCGGCGCTCCACTCGCAAATTCTCAAGGACACCGTTTTCAAAGACTATTACAGACTTACGCCCGAAAAGTTCACGAACGTAACAAACGGCATTGCGCACCGCCGCTGGCTGTGTCAGTCTAACCCCGCTCTTACCGAGCTTCTGACAAAGAAAATAGGCGACGGCTTTATTCTTGACGCATCGGAGCTTTCGAAGTTCAATAAATTTGCGGATGACAAGACCGTTTTGAAATCACTCGCAAAAATCAAGCGCGGCAACAAGGAGCGCTTTGCAAAGCATATTTTCGACATCACCGGAGAAAAGCTCGATGTCGATTCGATGTTCGACGTTCAGGTAAAGCGCCTGCACGAATATAAGCGTCAGGAGATGAATGCCCTTGCGATTCTCGCGAGATATGTCGAAATAAAGAACAATCCCAACGGAAATTATGTTCCGCACACCTACATCTTCGGCGCAAAGGCCGCGCCCGGATACTATGTTGCGAAAAAGATAATCAGCTTTATTTCGGCGCTTGCGAAAACCGTCAATTCCGATCCGGCGGTCAACAAATTCATGAAGGTGATATTTGTCGAAAACTACAGCGTCACCGAAGCGGAGCTTCTCATGCCGGCAGCCGAAATCAGCCAGCAGATATCCCTTGCCGGCACGGAGGCAAGCGGCACCGGCAATATGAAGCTGATGATAAACGGCGCTATAACTCTCGGCACCATGGACGGAGCAAACATCGAAATTCACGACGCCGTCGGCAAAGACAACATCATAATTTTCGGCATGACCACACCCGAGGTAAATCAGCTCAAGGCAAACGGCTACAACCCCGGAAATTACTATATGAACAACCCGACGCTCAAATCGGCTGTTGACTACCTCAACACGCATACGTTTGACGGCAAATCGTTCCCCGAAATAGGCGAAACGATAAAACACCACGACCCGTATATGTGTCTTGCGGATTTTGCGGACTACTACCTTGCCGAACGGCATGCGGAGGAGCTGTACACGCAGCCCGTCAAATTCCTCAAAATGTCTCTCGCTAACATTGCAAACGCCGGAATTTTTGCAGCCGACCGCTCAATTGCGGACTACGCGCGCGATATATGGCACACCGCGCCCGTTAAATAAATATGCTTGAACCGTTTAACGCCGCAAGGGAATATCATAAATCAATAACGGGAGCAGCGGCTGCGGGGACGTCCGTGCGGCTTCGCGTGCTTCTGCCGCGAAGCTTCGGTGTGACGCATGTCGACCTCGTTATAAAGCGCGACGGCAAACCCGACGAATACCGCGCAATGAACTGGGAGAGCACCGACAACGTTAACGAATGGTGGTTCGTTGACGCAGCTTTCGACGAACCCGGCGCATATTTTTACCGTTTCGAATACGACACGGCTTGGGGACGCACGCTCATCAGGCGCGTCGGAATAAGTCAAAGCGGCTCGATTGACGGCGACGGCGAGTGGGAACAGTTCGTGTACCCGCGCGACATGTATATGCCGGATAATTTCGGCGGCGGCATTTTTTATCAGATATTTCCCGACAGATTCAGATTTTCGGGCAAAAAGAAAAAAAACGCCCCTTCGGACAGAGTGCTTCGCGCCGATTGGGGCGGTGTCCCCGTGTGGGAGCCGGACGCAGAAGGCATAGTGAAAAACAACGATTTTTTCTGCGGCGATTTCGCCGGTATAACAGAAAAGCTGCCGTATATTGCCTCTCTCGGCGTTACCTGCATATATCTGAATCCCATAAACGAATCGCACTCAAACCACCGCTACGACACCGCCGACTATATGCGCCCCGATCCGCTGCTCGGCACTGACAAAGATTTCAAAAAGCTGTGCGATTCGGCTCACTCGCTCGGCATAAAAATACTTATCGACGGTGTGTACAGCCACACCGGAGCGGACAGCGTCTATTTCAACAAATACGGGCGCTACGGCAAGGGCGGCGCATACAACGACGAAAAATCGCCGTTCCGCGCGTGGTATTCTTTCGGCAAAAACCGCGACGACTACAAGGGATGGTGGAATTTCAATACCCTGCCCGAGGTAAAAAAAACAAACCCCGACTATATCGGATTCATAACAGGCGAAAACGGCGTTATCGACAAATGGCTCTCACTCGGCGCCGACGGAATCCGTCTCGACGTTGCCGACGAATTACCCGACGGCTTCATAGAGAAAATACGCGCGGCGGTAAAACGTCACGGCAAAGACAAATTGCTTCTCGGCGAGGTGTGGGAGGACGCGAGCAACAAGATAAGTCAGGGAGGCAGACGGAAATATTTCTGCGGAAACGAGCTTGATTCCGTAATGAACTATCCGTTCAGAACCGCAATAACCGATTTTCTGCTGACGTCAAACGCACAGGTTTTCATGGACAGAGTTTATTCAATCTATCTCAACTACCCGCCGAAGATAATGAATTTATGTATGAATTTTCTGGGCACGCACGACACGGAGCGAATATTGACCGTGCTTGCCGGAATAAGCTGCAGCGGAATGTCCCGTCTTTCACAAAGCAGGCTCACCTATTCCGACGAAACGCTCTTTCATGCGAAAAAGTTGATGAAAGCGGCGCTGTGCATGCTCTACACACTGCCCGGTATACCGTGTATTTACTACGGCGACGAAGCCGGACTGACCGGTGGCAGGGATCCGTTCAACCGCGGCTGTTACCCGTGGGGAGACGAGGACACCGACCTCATCGGCTTTCATAAAATGCTCGGCGCATTCAGAAAGGACGCGGAGGTTCTTTTGGACGGCGGTTTTTATCCGCTCTCGTCCGCGCTCGGCTGTGTCGCGTATCTGCGTTATAAAGCGGGTGAGCGGCGTGTTGCCTGCATAGCCAACAAGAACCCCGACACGATAGACTACGTTTTAAACTCCGATATGCAGAATATGCATGTGTTCTGCGGCGGCGAAAACATCGGCGGCTCCGTGAGAATCCCACCCGAAACCG
>OLHA01001197.1_pt1 | contig 14372 bp, 40 predicted proteins | sample 1605961 | NCBI WGS metagenome assembly OLHA01 (sample SAMN03283288) | human gut metagenome | biome: human-associated habitat; material: feces | host: Homo sapiens | place: Peru | collected 2012
ATGGGGAATTTACTGGCACTAGCCGGGAAGGAAGTAATCAAACAAAATTTCAAGAATTTAGATCTATTTTAAAGAATGCTGGATTTTCAGAAGAATATCTTAATAAATTTAAATTAATTCTTTGGGATATTCCTAATGGTTTTTATGGTAAAACTGACACAGTGTTTGAAGAATTTGCAGATGCTCCGAATTGTTATCATATGTCTGGATACGATCCTTGTATTATATCATTTCTATTAGGAGATGGTTTTAATCCATGCAATACTAAAGAATTATTTGAAAATTGTATGAATCAAGAATTACTTAACAAAGTAATAATTGAACTAAATTGAATACACAAGGTAACTCACAGCAAAATATAATTAAAAATTTATTATCATTTTACGACTATTTTGATTTCTCATATTCATTTTAAGTTACCTGTTTATAAGAAGACTTACAGCAAATATTATTAGGGATATTATATAAATTAAGTCTTCTGTTAACTCTGAATTTTTATAATTCAGAGTATCTGGACCCATAGTTAAAAGGATATAACCTGGGATTTCTAATCCCATATTGAAAGTTCGAGTCTTTCTGGGTTCACACATGCTTCTATAGTATAATGGTTATTACACCTCACTTGTAATGAGGATATATTGGTTCGATTCCGATTAGAAGCTCAATAAAGAAATTAAAATAATTAAAACAACTGTATGAAAGCATTAATCTCAAAAAGAACTGTTGAAAACGCTGATTATAAAAAATCAATAAAGGTTACAATCTACTTTTGCGATATTCCTATTTATCATTCAACCTTCCTTATTAACCAAAGTGAGTAGTTCGGGTGCAAATTTTGGATATGTAAATAGATTATTCTGCTGATTAAAGTACGCAAGTTTAATCTGTATTTCACTTCTGAAATTAATAATTGAATGCACAATAAATTTCATCGCGAGTTGGAATAATAAAAACACCCAAACAAATATTATAATCATATAAAGTTAATAAAGCCACGAGCGTAGTGCAACCACCCGTAGCTCTTGTTAGACCTCAAAAATCGTGTTGCCGCACGATTAGAGTGTACACATCACTGATATTAAAATCTATGAGGCTCGTTATCTTCATTAGCCCATGCAAATGATTTCATATCGGTAACATAAACAACTTTATTACCTTGCGTCAATTTGTACTTATATGTATCTTTTTGCAATCAAAAATGAAATTATATAAAGGTTTATAATGTTAACTGCCATTATATCCTATAATTAATAATGTTTTTTGGATAATTGAAGTGTTGATTAATAATTTGTTTGGTAATCTTTATGGTTCGTGAGAATAGTAAAGATATGGCTCTAAGATGCTAACCTTTACGTGGTAGAGCTATAAGTAGGAAACGAAACTAATAGCATTAGATTATTATTTATTTTAACCTTTAAAAAGAAAGAGTATGAAGAAACTTATTTTTGTATTCGCTATTCTCGCAGGTACGATGTTCGTATCCTGTGGTAAGGGAGAGAAAGCAGTTACTTCTACTGATACTGTAGATACTACAGTAGTAGTAGATACAGTTGCTGTAGACTCTATTCTTTAATGAAGAATGGTTATTTCCTAAAATGCTTGGGAAATAACTTTTCAGGGTATAGTTCAGTGGGTAGAACGTTACGTTTGGGACGTAAAGGTCGCTGGATCATGCCCAGCTACCCTGACAACTTTTAAATATTATATATATATGACAGATTTAGAAAAGAAATTAAAAGAAGATCCGAATAACGAAAATCTTCGGGAAGAACTATGTAGAGTTCTTAAAAAGAAATCTCTTAAAATCCATGTAGAGTGCAAAAGAGATTTCTACATAAATGGAAGTGATTATAGCATAGATGAAATAATAAATGCTATAAAAGAAGGGAAAAGTATTAATAAATTTATTTCCGATCAAATTAGAAAATTTTCACCTTTAGATTATATCAAACAAACTAAAGGAACTACTTACTTTGTAATTAATGAAGGAGATGATAAAGTATATTCCTATTATGAAAGCGAAAGTTAAAAAATATGTAATAAAGATCGGAGATGATCAATATGTACGAGTAATGCCAGAAGGAATCTCTATAATCAATAACTTCAAAAAAGCTACAATATTTAATAGAGTAGGTGATGTAATAGCAGAAGCTGGTAAAATAAATGAATCTTTCGGAGGTATCCCTGTTGCAAGACTAGAATGTATTTTTATATAACCTCGGTTTCTAGTTATCCATAAACTGGTGACTTTGGTAAGTTCAACAGGTAACTTACAACCGTTGGCTTACGGGAATAAAAGCAATTTTAAGGGAAATTTTTTAGATTAAAGAGGTTAATATCTAAGAAATTTCCCTTATTTTTTAACATTAAAAATAATTAAAATGATTAAATTACCCACACACGACAGATCAAATAATTATTTAGAAGATCTGGGGAACAATAAATACAAACTCCATGCACAATATGGAAATTATTGTAGATTTATATATAACGATGATAATACAACTTATTACGCTGTAGATCCTCCTGGGGGTCCTTTTATGGCCGTCGGAGAATTTAAAGTGAATGACAAAGTATTAAAATCAATAAATTTTGATGATGGTACTATTTTAGAATTTGAATAATATGACTATAGAAGAATACAAGCAAAAACAAGAAGTTCTTAAAGAGGCGAATAGACTTGTTAGTATAATCAAACGTTGTAAATCATTAGATAATTATAAAAGTAAGAAAAATTTACATATTGATTTAGATGTAAGTAATAATAAAGAAATATTCTATTCTTGGAGAAATTGGGCTTTAAATGATTATGATGAAGATTTACTTCTCGATATTATGGGTGCTATTAAAAAGTATCAAGCACGATTAGAAGAAAAATTAAGTTTATTATGAAAACATCTCCAGGACAATTAAATACTTCAATAAGACATGGATGAAAATGTATATTATAAAAATGATAAAGGAAGATATATTCCTCTAGGTCTTCAAGTAAGAGATTATTTACCAGATGGGATTTGGTATGTAAGACATAAAAAGTATTCACGTGCTAAAACCAATATGGTGTATCTTGAAGGACTTCATAGACTTGCGGGAGCTAAAGATCTTAGTTTTGATGTAATAGCAGGAGTTGAGGATATTGTTGATAAAATATTTGAATCTCCTGAAATGAAGGCTGTTATAAGTAAACCATGTTCTTTAACAGATATTGTAAGAGCTACTGTAATACAAATTATAAATAAAAATCAAGACGATGCGAAAATATAAGTTAACAGATGAGACTATTACTGTTACATACAATAATAAAGAAGTAATTCTGCATAGAATTGAAGCATTACAAAACTTCGTCACCGTGAAAGCTGGCGATAAAGGCGGCTTTATAGAAAAAGAGTCCAATTTATCACAAGATGGAAACTGCTGGGTCTACAACAACGCCAAGGTATATGGTGATGCATGGGTGTATGGCAATGCTTCAGTATGGTCTAATGCCGAAGTATATGGCCAAGCTCGAATATATGGCAATGCGGCTATACATGAAGATGCCGAAGTACATGGTAATGCTGCGATATATGACAATGCCGATGTGTACGACAACGCCGAAATATATGGTAATGCAGAAGTGTGTGGTAATGCGGAAGTTTATGAATATGCAAAGATATATGGTGATGCCCTAATTTACGGTTACTCCATAGTATGTGGCAACTCTGAATTATGCGGTAGTGCTATAATATAAAAACAGGTAATATAAATTATGGTTATAATAAATACATCACATATAATTTCTATAAAATCTGAAAGTCATTCTAATAAATATTCTATTAGAGTACTCACAACTTCAGAAGCTTTTAATAGGTATTATAAAACTAAAGAAGAATGTGAATTAATTCTTAGAGATATAAAATATCAAATTAGATCTGGTTGTCAATTTATATATATTAATGATTAAAATTATGAATAGTTTTAATGTAATTATAGAAAACAATGGTAAATTTGTTCCTTACGATATAATACCATATCTTTATGATAAATATAAAGAGAAATCACTTAAGCCAAAAACTCACGAAGAAATGAGAGAGTTTGTTAAGAGTCAATCTATGTATCAATGGTGGGCCAGATGTGAATATGAAATAATTATATCTGATTGGCCTCCTTCGGGTAAAGAGGAAAAATGGGATGTATATAAACAAATTGAAATGAATCTTGATTTAATTACTAGTGTGTTAGAAAAAGAGATTCAGAGTAATAAAAAGAAATAAATAGTTTATAATATGGATTATATAGTAAAGGCCGATTATTGGGGTGTGGATGGATTGTTAAAGGTCAACGATTCTTGGGTAATTGATGACATGAATATTTTTTATAAAGCCAAAGACTCGGAGGGCAAAGTAAAAGAGCTTATTGATGACATCAAGTCTATTAAAAATGCAGAAATTGCAAGAATTGATATAAATGTTTATGAAATTGGTCGTAAAGTAACAGATAAATTCATATGAAACTAACTTATACAGAGGGTTGTATGGCGTATAATCTGGATATTGATGATAAAAAAATTGAAGATTTTACCCTACAAGAACAAAAAGATATACTTAAATCTTTAATTGATAAACATGGTGATAGTCCAACCATTCAAAATATGATTATTGATTTTCTTGGATTGAATGGTATTCCTGAATTTATAGGACATTGTGATGATTGCGGTGATGATGTTTATGAATACACCTTAGAAATATGAAATATATAATTCTTTATTTAGCATTAGAGGGCAATACTTATGTGCAGTCTTATGGTGTGGCGCTTTCAAAGAAAGATGTTCCTCATATTATAAAGAATGCGAAGGACAAAGTTTTAGCCTGTGATTTTATGGTGTTTGAATTGGGCGAAGACGTAACAAAAGAGTTCGTTGATAAAAATGAATAAATATGAAACAAGACCTTCCTGAAAAAGAGCGAATCTATCATTTCTTTGATAGTGGAAGATTCACACCTTCTCGATGTTATGAAGCTAAGGTAGATGGCATACTTCCTTATAGTCAAGAACACTTTGTAGATGCTTATGATAGTGAGTATGATTGTATAATGCCAAAGACATTACAGGATATTCTAAAAGAAAAACATGAAGATAACCCTGACCTTTATGCTGAAACTACAGATTTCTTTGTAGCTTGTTCTATACCAAACTATGATGAGCATATGATATGGTTTACAAGAACTCCATATGGTGAATGGTTCTCTATGGATATTCAATCCTGTTGGCAATCGGGCACATTGGATATTGATGGAAGTCTATATAAAAGAGGTAAAAGGCTTTTTGAAGAAGTTTATCCTTCTGATAATTATGATGATTATACTCAAAAAGGCTTCTCAGATAAATATAAAATAAATAAATATGGTTATATCGTTAATTCTTAACATAATATTATTAGGGGTATTAATAATATTTTATATTAATACTTCTAAAAAGAAGTCCTATGAGCGTATAATATGCGCTGCTATAAAGAGGAAAGAACCTACAGGCAAGGCAGATTTTAGTGACGATCATCTATGTATTTTAGGATATCGCCATTATAATATTATGCATAACTTCAAGGACTTAATTGATAAATCTCTTAAAGCACAAGGATTTTATACGTCTAAAGGAAGATTTGTTGATCGCGCCGAAGCTTATAAAATAGCTAAAAGAGCTGGTCAGATTATAACTGATGATAAAAGATTAAGACCCTATTTATTTTCTGAAGATTTATACTAATCAATAAACAAGTATCAATATGTTTAAAAAGTTAAAAAAGAAATTAAAGACATGGGACGAATATCATAATCCATTTTATCCATGGTATAAAGCTAGAAAAAAGTTTCCTAGACCTAAATGTCATTTTATATATGGTAAAGATATTTGGTTCTTCGGTATGCCTGTTAATAAACAATACTATAATCCAATTATAAGTATTAATACTTCTGCATTAGGTTGGAAAACTAAATATCGTATGTTTAGACATGAATGGGATCCATATATAGATATTTGTTTATTTAGAAAATATCATATAATGTGGGTATTCAATTATGCTAAATCTACAGAAGATAGATCAAATTCAAAAGAGTCTCATGAATCATATACAGATAATATCTATATGTGGGAATCAATGTTAGAATATTTATATGGCAAAAAATTATAAACTTTGGAATGTAGGAGAGAAAGTTGTAATAACAAGAACTGGGCCTAAAAATAATGATTTAGGTAAAGAAGGAGTTATTACTTGTGTTAGAAATAGTTTCTGTAAAATACTTATTGATGGAAAAGAACACAATCATACATATGGACAATTCAAAAGGATTGAGTCTGAAAATAAAGAATAATAAAATCTTTATAATGGATAAACCTTATGAAGAACTTTCTGAGAAATTTAGAAAAGCATTATTAATATCTATTATAGAGTTTTCTTCTGCAGATGTTATTGAACATCTTACTAAGGCATTTATTACTAGAAATAATAAAACTAAAATTATAATATAATGGGAACGAATTACTATATTAAAAAATATATGACTCCTGAACAAAAAAAGGAAGTCATTGAAAAAATCAATAATGACCAATATGATGAGGTCAGGAATATTATAGCTAAAGTCAAAGATATTCATATAGGAAAAAGATCTGGTGGTTGGAAGTTCCTGTGGGATGCAAATGACTTCAAGTATTTTGAACCTACCAAAGAATCTTTGATAGAATGGTTAAAATCTGGGCAAATCGTTGATGAATATGATCAAGAATTTACATTTGACGAGTTTTGGAATAAAAAACTTGATGGGTTCTGGGATGGATATGATGCAATAACTTATGAAAAAGATCATCCTGGTAAAAATTATTATAGACACAATATAAAAGAATTTCACGGTATACCAGTAACGCTTGATGAATTTTATATAGATAATTTACGTTTTAGTATATATTCTGATTTTGCATAATGTACCGATTAAAAGAAGCCTTTGTAATATTTTGGCAGCATTGACTCATAAGGGTTATTTTTTTGCATCTTATAAACGTGGATCTCTTTCAAAGGGTCATTATGTCTTTTACACTGCAAAAAGTTCCAAATGTAATAATTCCTTTTTAAATGTTATAATGGAGTATTTATCAACATTAATAAATAAGCTAAAATAATATGTTTAAGTGGTTTAAGAAAAGAGAAAAAATTAACGTAAAGAGTCTTTGGAATTTCGACTATACCATTATTGAATTCTTAGTCCCTCGATTAAAGCTCTTTAGAGAAAAATCGCAAGGTTATCCTGATGACGTTACTGGAGAAGAATGGGATAGCATCCTTGATAAAATCATTAAAGGCTTGGAAGCATATAAAGCAGAAAGACCTTGGGATAAAAATCTTTCAACACAAGAAAATCTGGATTTGGACAAGACATATTATGCCAAGAATGCCTCAGACTTTCAAAATGCTATGGAATTATTAACTAAATATTTTAGAAATTTATGGTGGTAAAAGCTGATTATAGTAAATGGAATGTTACAATAAACGATAAAGATTTTAATAAATATCCAATTAAGTTTAGACAAGAAGTAATAAGCCGTTTATTACAATATTGTTCTGAAGCTGAGTTATTAAATATTTGTCGGTATATTGTAACAAATGGGAAATCCCAAAATAATTTTTATGTAAAAGAGGTTTAAAGATTATGTTTAAACTTTTTAAAAATATTAAATGAGAAATGAAAAGATTATTTATTTTATTATTAGGTATTATTTGTTGTGTTTCTGCTTTTGCAGAGACTAAACATATATACGGAACTATGGTAAGTACTAAAGTTGATAATCAGTGGCGCAATTCTACTTTAACATCATGTGATCTTTGGTTTACCATTAATGAGAATTCAGTCATTATTAATACTTTAAATCCACAAATTTATTATGTTGTTGGAGAAATAAATCGTTTTAATAATGAAGATGGAAAGAATTTAATGTTTGATTTTCTTGATTCTCAATATAGACGTGGTCGTATATTATTTCTACTAAGACCTAATAAAAACTGCGAATTATACATTCAATATAATGATTGTATAATTGTTTATTTAGTCGATCTATGAGCATCGATAAGTGAGGTATGGTTACTTTATTAAAGTTCGATTCTTTAACTCACTACGAATTAATATTTTAAAAATATGAGACAACTTATTAATAGAAGAATACTAGCTATATTAGTTAGAAAATATCCCAAATATAGGAGATATTATAGTAAAATTTATCAATGTATAGAAAAATATCCATATCAAAGATTTGGACAAATATGTTGTAATTATATATTTCCAGAATATAGAGATCATATTTCTACATTTGAAAGAGATTTCTTAACAACAATATTTCCAAATGTAAATGATCCATTTTATGAAGAATCGTTAACTACTTTAAAAACTTTATATTATGAATGATTTATTTGTATGTGCTTGTTATAATGTAGAACATCAAATTATTTTTACTTATGATCCTGAATGGGATGAAATTTATGCTTCAGTTTATTTACGACCAGATAATTTCTTCAAACGTATTAAAAATGCGGTAAAGTATATATTTGGACATCGTAGTAGATATGGAGATTTTGATGAATTTATATTTAATAATAACGATATTGAAAGATTAAAAACAGTTTTAAACAATGTGTCTATTTGCAAAAAAGAAGAGTCGAGCGGACTCTGACATAATTTGTTATAAGGTGGGAATTCCCATGGAAAATGGAATAACAAGTCCATATATGGGATTCCCATTCTTATTCAATAAAGAATATACAGATGAAGCTCCAGAAGGACTACAAGAATTAGAAGGAAAAAAGTTTTGTGTATCAAGTGGATTTTTTCACTCATTTGGAGATAAGAAACGTGCTGAAAAGGAAGCAAACGATCTTATCAGAGGATATGGTGGATATATAATTTTTAAAGTTTATAGAGCAATTATTCCTAAAGGTACTGAATATTATGAAGGTATACTTTATGATATGTGTTCAAAAAAATTAAAAATTTTAAATGATTAATCTAACTGTTACAAAAGATTTTATATATGATCTGAAAGATGATTTTACTATGAATGATAAAAAAGATCTTTATCAATTTATTGGTGGAGATTTAGTAAAAGCATTTTATTTAGGTGTAAATATAAATGATTGGTTCCAAGATTTACCAAATGAAAAAAAATATTTATATTCTAAACAAATCAGACATAATAAAGATAATTTGGAAAAATACCAGAAACAATTAGAATTTTGGACTAGTAAATTTCCTTCTAAGACAGACGAGATTGACTTAGTAGATTTATCTGAATATATCCTAAATAATATGATTTATGAAGATAATTCTGATGAGATTGATTTAGCATTTTTTCTTGGAAAAACAGTTAATAATGAATCTGGAAAATCTTCTTAAGCTATTTCCTTGGCAAATTACTGTAAATAATGTAATCTGTTCTTTAGAAATTAGTAATGCATTAAGTCATGGTAAAAGATGGCGATTCAGATATAATAATGGATTATTTATGCCTTATTATGCAACTGATGAAAATCCTACTATAGCTGCTAATAAATTACTTGAAATGTTAAAGAAAGATGGATTGTGTGATTTACAGTGATGGAGCTTATTCACCTTTACTTGATCAAGGTGGTGTAGGAATTTTAATATTTGAAAATGGTAAAGAAATTTTACAATATTCAAATATGTATAAGAGAACTACTAATAATCAAATGGAATTAGCGGCTGTAATAATTGCACTACGATTTATAAAAAGAGAATATAAATCTATAAAATTTTATACTGATTCTCAGTATGTAGTGGGATGCGCAAGTATGGGATGGTCTAAAAAGAAAAATGTAAGACTTTGGAAAGAATTTGATAAACAAATGAAAAGAGTTTCTAAATTATGTCCAGATATTACATTTAATCATGTAAAAGGCCATCAAACTGATTCTTCAGAACAAACAAAATACAATAATATTGTAGATCAATTAGCTGTTAAAGCATCTCAATTATGGAAATAATTATATTTACAATATTTTTTGCATTTCCAATATTGTATATATGTAATTATGTTAGTTGGATTTTAGGTTTAATAGTATTCATATGTGGAACAATTCTGACATTAAAGTTCTTGCGCAATGTGCATTAGCAAGATTATTCTACGATATGGCAAATGCCGAAATTTATAGAAATAATCCTAAACAGAATTTTGAAGAACTTGAGAAATTAATAAAACCAAAAATAACTAAACTTTTATACAGTATTTGGAATGAAAATGGAGAGCCATTTGAAGTTCTTAATAGATATATAGATAAAATTGATCAAATAATTAACTCTGTTAAACATGAAGTACAAAAAGTTAAAAAGAAATCTTGAACTTAGTCAAATTTGGTGGGATAAACAATCTCCTTCCTATCAAAAAGCTACTACACGACCTGGCGGAATACATCAACGTATAATTGTTGGAAAATGATAATAGAGGAACCATATTTTAAATTAACTCCAATTGATGGGACTCTTTTCGATTTAGAACTTTTACGTATTATTAATAAAGGTAAAAAGACTGAACGAAAAGAATTTAAACCTGAAGCATATGGTGTTACATTAGAAAAAGCTATACGTATGATTGCTCATAGTAAATTAGAAGATAAATATAAAAATTCTTCTATAAGTTTAGTAACATATTTAAAAGATCAAAAACAAATTTATGAAGATCTCAAAAAGACAATTAATATCTGATTTAAATTATTTATTAATTAGATTAGATAAAAAATATTCAATTAATTCTGGAGGCTGTTGTTTAATTGCCTTTATAATTGCAAGACTTTTAAAAAAAGTTAATATTCCATTTTCTTTAAAAATATATTCAAGTTGGGATTTGAATGAAAGTGCTATATCTAAAGAAATTTCTTCAAAAATAATAAATTATGAAGAAGAAAATTCTTGTACTGGAGAAAATACATGTAATCATTATAGTTTGCTTACTCCTTTTGGGGAAATAAATCCAGATAATAGAAGCTCTATAATTATTAAAAATGTATCTTATAATGATATCCAATGGATCTATAAAAATGGATTATGGAATGACGGATTTGATCTCGATAATTCTAAATTAATAATTAAAATAATTAAACTATTCTTTTATGACAAAGCAAGAAGGTTGGATTGATATCCATGATGAAGATCTTATGCGAAAAGCAGGTCTTCTCTTTTCAAGTCCTCAAACACCGCGTGATAAATCTGTTTGGACTAAAACTGATAAAGAAAGAGAGGCTATTCGTAAAGCAAAAAGTCGCTGTAAAATTAGGGATGGACATTTTCATACTATTCCTAAAAAACATTTTTATTTGTATGATAAACTTATTATTACTCTTAAGAAAAATAAGAAAAATGTCAAACAAATAATATCTACTAAATGCTGGGAACATGAAATTCCTTATATTCTTTCTAAATATGATAATGTACTAAACTATAAATGGAATGGAGTATGTACTTATATGAAGTAAGTATATACAAAATAACTAAAAAAACTGCACATTTATTATCTACTAGATTTTATAAATCTAATAAAATACTAAATGTGGAACAATGTACTATTAAGAAATATAATAAATTTTCAATTATACGTTTTATAAATTATGAAAGAACACATTGAAACAATTACAAGCGAGTTTATAGATTATAAAGGAGAAAAACATTACTTTATAATAGCAGCAATCAGCCAGAATTTTCCAAAATATTTAGATATATCTAAAGAAGAGGCTTTTATTAATAAAGCGGATAAAACAACTAATAAATGTATTCCTGTATTTTATGAAGTAAATGAATATTGTGATGGGTATGGAATGACTGGATATACTATTCCTGTCAATAAAAGTTTACGCATTGGAATTTCTGTTTGTAATCCAGTAGATAAATTTGATAAGTCTCTTGGAAAGGCAAAAGCAATTGGACGTGCAAGAATGTCTGATCCAGTACTTGTTGTAAAAAATCCCGGACTTATTAATACTAAAGTAGTAAGAGCGCTTCTTGAACAAGAAAGTGAATATCTTAAAAATAATCCAGAACTTCTTATAAAAGGATATAAAGAAAGTAAACTTCGATATGAACGCAATCATCAAATGGTAAATCTTGAAAAGAATTTTACATCTGTTGAGCGTGATATTGCAGAAAAACTTACTAAAAATCCTAATTTCTTAGATAAAGTTTATGATTACATCGAATGGTTCAAGAATAAGATGTCTAATAAGTAATATTATTGTTTGCATTATTAGTATAATATGTACTTGTATTATACTAAAATGCGGACATAGTACTAATATAGACACATCTCATATTGACTCTTTACAAGTAATTATAGATTCTTTATCTAATAGAAAAGATAATATAGATTTACAAATAGATACTGTTACAGTACAACTTGAAAAAGTAAAAGTAAAGTATGAAAAAATCTTTGAAACTATTCATTCTAATACTAACGATGCCAATTATAAGTTTTTCTCAGAATATATCGAGAGAAACAAAAAACGACTCGATAGTATCAGTAAACACTGAACAGTTAAGATATAGTAATTTAATATTTGTAGAACATAGTAAATTATTAGAAGAAAATTTTATTTTAAATACATTAATTGATAATTATAAATTAAAGATTGATGTATTAGAAAAAATTGATGCTAATAAATCTCTTCAACTTAATTCTTATAAAGAATTAACTGAAAACTATGCAACACAAGTATCTGATTTACAAAAGAGTCTTAAGAAAAAACAAAATATTCTTAAGACATGGAAGATAGGCTGTTTTACAATTGGAATCGGAGCGCTATTATACATATTGCTCAAATGATTATTAAATATTCCGATCGATCTTGTAAAAAATGCAAAAAATATCCATGTTTTAGAGGTATAGATAAATGTAAAAGTGATTTTGCAAAATATGGTTGTCTCGACTTCGTTAGTTAAATTACTGGCTCAAGAGAGTGATTATTTTGGATACATCACTTATATATTTGAGAGATTAGAAGCTGAATCATTACTTGATAAATATATTATGTGTGTACGTTATCCTAATTGGCAACATAAAGAACTAACAGTTGGAGATATAGGATATGTAGAAACTGCAGAAATATTTGCAGGAACAGATAAATGGTTTGATGGTAACAAAATGATTCCATATCATTATACTACAATTCAGTTTATAAAGTTTATAGAAAAACCAAAAGAAATTAAAAATTTAGAATACACATTATGACAATTATGAAAGAAAAACTTACTGAAGCAATTGCAAATAAGAATAATAATATTAAATCTTATATATGGAAATTTCCCAAAAAATCCGATGGTACACAAGATGAAATTGCTTTAATAGATGCTACACCAGAACAACTCCAACAATTTTATAATCATTGTACATCAATGTTATATAATACAGATAAAAATAATCCTGGTCGTTATGTATTACTTGATATAATTAAAGATCAACGAGAAAAATGTAATATTGAGATTTATCTTCGTAAACTTAAAGATGGATCTCTTACTCATGGAGAAAGCTATCCTCGACATCTTTATTGTCAAGATATTCTTAGTTGCATTAATCAAAATAAATCTATGTTTCCTCAGAAAGAACTTAAAAATCTTTCTATAGGTCTTATTACAGGAGGACTGCCTCAAGAGTTTAAAAGACTTAGCATAGCTTCAGTTATCGAAGGCTGTTTGGATCAATTAGGTAATTTTTCTACAAAACATATTACTTTTAATTTTATTCTTAATCTTGGTGTATATTTAACTCCAGAAGAATTGAAAGAATTCAGTGAAAAAGATAATAATGGTAATAAACGTAAAAAACCAGAATTAATTAAGGAACGTCTTGGACTTAAACAATCTACTAATATTCGTATTAAATCAGGAGGTTTGACTTTTACGGAACTTAGATCAATGCTTAATTTGCGTTCTAAAAAATATTCGGATCTAACAACAGATCAACTTGTTACTCTTAGAAATAAAGTTCTTTTTCATCTTGAACAAGAAGTAAATTATCATATTGAACAATGGGAAAAGAAAATTGACGAGATTAAGAAAGTAGCTGAATCAAGAGGAATTTCTCTTAAATAATGACTTCTAGAGATGCACGACAAGAGAAATCTCGAGTATCATGGATAAAAAATAAATGTAAAGGGACTATAGAAGCATGTACTGGATATGGTTTAAATAATTATTAAATTAATTATATAATTTTTTAAAAATGGAAGCCGTTCTGTAAAGGAATTTACAGAATTATTATCGGGCAATATCGGTGAAAGTCCTATTTATTAGGATAACACCGAGATAAATTCAGAAAATAAAGAATCTGAATCATCGTACAGCATAGAAAGTGAA
>OLHA01001198.1_pt1 | contig 14360 bp, 26 predicted proteins | sample 1605961 | NCBI WGS metagenome assembly OLHA01 (sample SAMN03283288) | human gut metagenome | biome: human-associated habitat; material: feces | host: Homo sapiens | place: Peru | collected 2012
CACTACACAAGATGTAACTATATTCGATACTATTATATCGATATTCATATACTGTTACCACTATGTAACTATATTGTAACTATTATAATCACTACACTATATAGCTATATATATCAATACATTCTATCGATAAAAATATACAATAGTTAATATCGATATAAACATATCGATTCAATAATAAGAATCATTCTCAAAATCATAGAATTGAATATCTATACAGTATATTCATAGAATAACTATACAATAATACATACAATTCTAGTATATTCTAACTTTTTAAGTGCATAACATAGCTATTTACTATCAAAACAGTGAATATTGAAACTGTATAGAATATGTATAACGGAATACTTTTCTTTGCCGTATAATTTGACGTCATGACCTAAAACCGCTTAAAACGGCTCTGAGCGCCTCTCAGCGGTATTTACTATTTTGCCGTTGTCCAGATATTATATACTATAATATATATAATATCCGTTTCATCAATTTGCATAAAATCAGCCACACTTTTTTGTGCAATATTTTAATTGCTTGTGTATTGACTTTTCCGGCGTTATGATATATTATATAACCATGCAAGGGAGGTGAAAACATGAAAGCGATTCTGGAGCGCATAGCAAACGCGCTTGAAAGAATCGCGGAGCTGCTAGAAATTATATCTCAGCAGTGACGCGGGAAAGCCGGTGAAATATCCGGCTGACCGCTAAAATAACCAAAAAACATCAATTCAACTTTGTACAATATGCCGATTGACATGATAGAAAATATCGGTTATACTTAAGGCACAAAACAACCACAAACAAAAAACATTTTAGGAGGAACAAAAAAATGGAAATCACTGTAAAATCTTTTGAACCGAAGGAAGCAATGAACGCGTATATTCGAGACCAGGAAGCAAAGCATCTTTATAAAGGTTTTAAGGCGATTACTTTTGACGGTGAAAAAATAATTGAATTAGTAGATCTTAGAATCGGCGCAACGGCATCTATAGTTTATGCTTGCGTATGGTTCAAAGGTGAAAAGAAATGGGCTTACGGTTCGGGCAAGGCGGGCGGTTATGGATACGATAAGGGAAGCACTGCGGCTGAAGCGGCTTTCCGGGCGGCTGGCATGGTAACTTCCGGCTTCGGTGGAACTGGATGCAATCGGGAGGCAGTGCAAGCCGCCGGTGAATATCTCAGCGATGGCAAGCCAGTATTCGTTGTAGAATTTTACGGTTAAACATTTCCGCGCGGTTTTTAAAGGGTTTCCGTTAAAAAAGCCCTATTCCATGAACATTTTATAAAAAAAGGAGATTTTTACAATGGAAAAAAGAAAATATTTTATTGTGTATGGAGATTTTAACAATCAATACAAGCTTTTTTATACCACTGACGCCGGATATTATCCAGAAAATCCCGACTATTGCAAGAAATTTACAACCGTAGATTTTTTGAAAGAATATCCAAACGCAGAACGCATCACACGCGCACAAGCGCTCCAACTTGCAAGGGCAGAACGCGCCCGTAGAAAAACAAATCCTTCTTTTACTGGATATGCGGATAGATACGTTTATCCGTATGGTGCGGCATGGTGCCGTCAAGGCTATGATTATTTACACACTGACAGTACAAGCGTTATTGTAGAGTAAGGAGGCGTGAAACATGAAAAGATACAAGCGCCGTTTGAATACCATTTACTGGATATTTCAGTATTTATGCGGTCTGCTAGCGTTCGGAAGTCTGTTTTTCATTCCCGCGATTGTATGTAAAATTTTAGGGGGGCTGACATAATGAAAAGCGTGCGATACTATGACGGATTGTTTTTCCGGCTCCAAAGAAAAGCGGACGCTATCGGCTATGATATTAACCATGATCAAGATTATATAGCGGCTTGCGCTGTTATGCCGTCCAGTCAATATAAGAAAGTGCCCGCTGATATATTGCCGTTATTGTACAGAGTTGGCGAGCGTGTAGAAATTGCTAGAAAACAGAAAGGAAGATAAACATGAAATACGTGACAGAATACAGAGACGGAAAGAACTACGTCCGCGCCTACAATGAAAAGAAAAACGGCTTGCGTCAAGCTGGCAAAATGTTCTTCTTGTATCATAATACCATTGTATGTCGTGCCGTTTATGATACGGAAGCGGAAGCCGTGTCAAGCTATGGGCGCTATAGCACGCGCAAAATTATTTTGCCAGACGGTATGGAGACAACGCCCGCGCGTTATTTCGGCACGGAAAATATAAATGACGTGTTCATTCCGTGGTATGACGTAAAGGGCGAACTGTGGCCGGGTGAAACGGCATAGCAAGCCCGCCACGCCACGAACGGAAAAACGTATAACTATAGCCGGACGCGCTGAAAAGCCCGTAGCAAGGCGCAGACGGCGCGAGAACATGGGGAGGAATAAATTATCATGAAAAAAGCAACTGCAATGTCTGAAAAACAGGTGGAAGAATTTTACAATAGTTGCCCGGACGGATACGGAGTGGAAGAAGTACGGGAGTTCGACGTGGTACAGTTGAAATATGTCACCGTTTCCATGCGATATATCAAACTGTTTTGAAACATACGCTTTACAAGCCTGCTAGCAAGCCGCTAGCGGGCTTTTCTTTGCTTCCCTATGTTCCTATAGTCCCGGCATATTTCGCGCCGTGTAAAGCCGCTAGAGTCGCCAGAAGGCATTGTATAATATACACAATCGACACGGGCTTGTATTGTGTAATTTGTACAATTTCTAACTTTTCAGACTATTTCCATTTTTTTACAAATCCGGTTAGACAGCTCTAACTACCGTATTTTCCCAGCTATACTTTAGTCAAATAAAGCAATAAATCGATGCAAAAAATTCTCGCGCATATGCGACCTTACAATTTTTATATTTTTCCCAGCAATATACAGTATATATACTAGCTCGGCGCGAAAAAAATCGAGCTGGATTTTCTCATGCGTGTGTGTGCGGATTAGGTCAAACGAATTTTTCCCAGTAATATATGCCTACATACAATCGCGGCTCAGGACAGGCACGGCGGCTCGAATCGACTACGGGCATATCTTGCCTATGGTAAGTGCAAACTTGGCTCAAATCCGCACAGGCAGCGCGATATGGCTATGATGCAATCTGCACTCACAGCTTGCGCGTCTTATATCATATAAACAAATTGACAACCGACAGCTGCACATTACTTTACTATAGAAAAATGTGTGAACGTACACAAATCTCCTGCGAAAAATGTGATGATGTGTGTGAATATTCATATGAAAAAATGTGAATGATGTTGACTTTGATGCTAATATAAATCGCGATATGTGCATGAAAGTAATGTTTATATTTATAGACATAAAGCTGCGCATTGTCTATAAATATATATATCTACATCATGCGTATTGCTATCTGCATCATTTATGTACATGATGATGTAGATGTATCTGCATATGAATATGTAAATCTATATGCAAATGATAATGATTATCGTTATAGTATATGTATATAAATATCTATATATGCACGAGCTGAAAAATGAAAATTGATTTTCGAAATTGTAAATATGTATGGAAATTGAAATTCTAAAATCGAAATTGATATTTATAATCGTGGAATGGAAATTGAAAATCGCTATTGACAAATAGAATTAAATGTGATATATGTATATATGAAAACAGAAAATAACAATGGAGGAATTGAAAAATGAAAAACAAAAATAGACTATGCTATTGCTTTTTTGGAATTGTCTTTTTTCTATTTACTATGTTTTTTGGATTAGTATATAGAGCGGCTCGATTTGACGAACAGGTTAATAATGATGCAAAATCAAAATCTGAAATTCGAGCACAAAGCAGAGAAATAGAAGTAGTATATATTGATGCGCCTAGAATTGAATATTATAATCCACCAATATATTTAACAGAGGACGAACAATGGGTGGTTGAGTGTATGGTGTCCGGTGCGGCTGCTTGGGAACCATATGAGGGCAAATTAGCTGTGGCACAATGTATATTTGATGCAATGATTAAAGATGGCTTGACGGCGCGTGAGGTTAGAGAAAAATATCAATATATTGGATGGAATGATAATTTATATAAGCAAAATCGAAGTATGTATATTGAGGTCTTGAATGCTATAAAAGATATATTCTATGGCGGCAAATTCGTGACCAATAAGCCGATTTTATATTTTTATGCACCAGCTTATGGTCGTAGTGATTGGCATGAGACTCAAGAATTTTGGGGAAGTATCGCTAATCAGAAGTTCTTCTATCTTGCAGAAGATGAAAATGCAGACTGGACAAATATTCTCTTGACAAATGTAAATGAATATGGTATAATTGAATAGTGGGTGATGATGATGTATGTACTCTATAATAATAAATACTATCTCATGCACAATGCCATAGGGCAATGGATACCAACGCCTGAATTAAACGAGTCATTTCAATTTAATGATAAAATCAAAGCTGAAAATGCGCTTACTAATCTGCCAAAGCAAATGCGCAATTTGGGCTATTTTGTGCAACAGATTGATGTACCATTTAAGCCCGTCGATTTCGACCAGTTTACAAATGTAGATTTGGTAAATTACGATTCAGCATTAGCGCAAATCGGTTCATTCTGTGACCTACATGACCAGCTTGTAGCAAGGGCAACATGGGTCGAATATAAACTGCAAGAAGTAGAGAATAAAATTCAAGATGTGCTTCATGCTATTGAGTTCAATTCCTATAATGCTAGAGATGGATATAAGATATATAAGCTGCTACATGATTTACGGCTCGAACGGCGCAAATATAAAGATGAACAAATTATAGCCGATGTGATGAAAAGCGGCTTTGCTAGTTCAAATTGGGAATTGGCTAGGACTAGAGTGGATGATCTGAAAGATAGACAGTATCATGTTAGAAAAATGGAGGAGTTATTTGAATAATGAAAACAACGTTGGATGATGTAATTGATTTTTGTCTTTACATGATTGATAAGATTACAGAAATTAGAGATAATACAACGGATGAAATTGTAAAAATTAAAGCCAAAACAAAAATAAATACATATTTAACTATACTTCACTATATCTTAGATGATGAGGAGGATAAAATTGATGATTGAAACAACAATTTATAAATGCGAATATTGTGGCGCAGAATCTGATGACGAGTATGAGGCAACTTGCCATGAATGGGTATGTAGATATAATGACATAAAGAATCGTGATGGTAGCAATTTAAGATTCTATAAATATGATGGAACGGAAATTAAATTTGACAATGCCGCATTTGCACAGGACGATTTTGACGATGCTGAAGCGCTTACCGTTGGCAATGATAGTGACGTAAAATTTATTGCTGATTTCTTTGAATGGCATGACTATGATAATCCGTTCCGCGTCATTGCTGATGAGGCGAATCCAAACCGCTGTGGTTTGTGGTATTTTGACACAGACCTGAATTATTATGGTACATGGGTGCGTGTGGATGATCAGATTAAAAAGTGGACAGATATTAAAAATAAATTTGAAAAAGATGCTTGACAAATCTAATTTTATATGGTATAATCCAATTATCAAATGAATGGAGGTAATAAGGTATGGGGTTGGATATTAGAATCTACCAGAGAAAGCCGGTCTACTGTCCACATTGTGGAGAACTTGTCACATATAAGACGGTCGATGCAGTTGACGGCTCTGGTAGCGCGTGGTATGAATTTCTTGAATCGGTTGGATATTATAGACCATATGTAAAAGACCAGCCATATGCGCAAGATATGTATGCTAAGGATATGATTTTATCCGATGAACAAGTAGCCGAGCTGTATAAATTTGCAGACAAAACAGAGCTAAAAGACTGGTATTATATCACAGAAGTCAAAGACCTGATTGAAAATGCTCGTATTGACGGCGATAAAATTGTAATCAATGCAGATTGGTGAGGATGAGGATTAGCATATGCTTGACACCTATTTCAAAATTGGTGATTTCATTTGCCGAGTTGACCGCTATGACCGAGAAACTGGACTATGGGGTTATAGCTGTGATGAAGTACCGGTTCTCAATGGCTGGACTTGTGAAAAATTTATTGAAATGAATAAAATTTGTTCTTGACATATGACAATTCTTGAGGTATAATATGAACAATACGTTAATCTACTTTATGAAAACAATGTATGAACAAGCTGAAATGTCAAAAGATTCGTTTGATATTCATTTGTATATTGCAAATTGCGTTGGGGCTTGTATATATGACTATATGCAAACAGGAGAGCGAAATGCGATTGATTTATGGAATAGTGAATGGAAAGAAAAATTTTATAAATTGCTTGAAAAATAATTCTTGACAAATAGCATCTCTTATGATATAATACAGATGTGGTTGAGAGATTGGGCAATCTCAATTACAGTTCTTCATTGTGAACCTCCTAGAATATAGTCCTGAGCATGACGATAAAAGGCTCAACTAATATGGCGGTGTCGGTTAATGGTAAGCCAGCGGTCCTATAAACCGTTTAGCTCTAGATTGGGGCAAAATCAGAGTTCGACCCTCTGCGCCGCTACCATGATAAAATCTAAATCTAATGAGGTGATAATATGAAAGTATTCAAAATATGGGTAGATAAATGGCGTTATGATGATTATGATTCATTTGTATGTGTGGCAAACAGCGAAGATGAAATTAGAAACTGTATTAGCATTGATAAGCATAACCGGCGTGTCATTGATATGAGTGGCAATGAAGCCTACGAAAATTATGTTGTGTTTGAGGATTATCAAGGCAAAATTCATATCGAAGAAGTCAATCTTAATGTAGATAAGCCGTATATCGTATGTTCAAGTTATAATGCTGGATAAAAATGAGGTAATAATATGGAAAAATCTCTACTAAAAGCCATCCGCTCCAAATGCTTGGATTGCTGCTGTGGGCAATCTGCTGAAGTCAAAAATTGTAGCATCATACGTTGTCCGCTCCATCCGTTTCGTCTAGGTAACAACCCGTTTCGTACCCGCTCCATGACCGATGAACAGAAGCAAGCAGCGGCAGAACGGCTCAAATCTGCTCGGATGGCAAAGAAATCATTGACTAATAATGAAGAAAATTCAGATTAGTTGATTAAGTAAGGTAAGTTGTAGGGTTAGATGTTTAGGATAATTTATTGATTATTAGTGTATGAATTTGAATGATTGGGTTTGTTTGCTTGCTGGTGCAGCCGTCTTAATGTTTGCATTTGTATGTGGTGCAGCTTGAGCAATCAATTTATTGAAAAAATAATAAAAATAATACTTGACAAATAAAATCAAATATGGTATAATTGAGAATGTAAAGATGATGGTGCTGTATGAACGGATGTTCCATGCTACAGTGATTGCATATGAGTAGGCTACAGCTAAGTGGAGTTTGATGAACAGCCATCATTATATAGGGAATGTGCGTAAGATAAATGAGATAAGTATGAATGGCGTAATTGCCTAGTGCCAAGTAGGGCGCACCAGTCAATCTGTTCGGCATAATGAAAGGGATTGGGATTGACAACATCATTCACGAGCCGATGCTAGAAATAGCTATGAGGTGGGAAGTCGGCTTGAGATAATATGACGGCAGATAGTTCATATTGGTTAAAACCCAATGTCGCAAGTGCAATTCTTGCAAGCCGTCACCAAAGTCCACTGTTTGTTGGTTGCATACGACTTAATAAACTGAATAGGAATCCAATGCTTCTAATGGGTTGACGCTTAAAGCCCATTTCCAGTAGTTATGGTTTGTTGACCATTGTTTGAATTACTAGCCAATCGATGTCTAAGGTCGATAAAAACAAATCAATGGCGGTTCTGGTAGGTTGAGCCTAAAGCCTACTACATATGGATGCGTAAGTTAATTGGTAAACTCACAGTGTTTATTCGTCTGAATGCAAGTTCGAGTCTTGCCGCTTCCATTAGATTATAGGATTGCACGCAGCTATGCCCAGCATTGTAACTGTCCCAGATGCAAACCTAAGAAAATCCTAAAATCCTTGGATTTGTAGGGCTGAGATAATGAATTGGTCACATGAATCTCGATCTAGTTTACGGGTTGTAATGCTAGTTGCTGAATAGCTGACGGTTGACCACCTGATGCTATGAGGCAACGCCTTAAATCGTTGGTGAATATCGCGCGTAACACACAACGTTGACTGCTGTTCAATAATTCAGGAAACAGACAAAGAGCAGGTTTGGTTGAAGGCTCATAGCGTCGTGACGAAACCAATTCGGTGCAAAACAATATAGGGCTTGGGTAAGAGGACCCTGTAAGTAGTTGATAGTGGAACAATAACCCTATATATCAAGTCAATATGCGCATGAACATTGCGACTTGTTTTAATAAAATTTTATTAGAAACTGAAAGGAAACTAAAAGGAATTTATGACCAAGAAAGAAATCGTCAAGTTTGTAGCAGACAGCACAGAGAATACTGTCAAGGACACAACTGAAATTGTAGATACGTTCATTGACTACATCAGACATAGCCTAGTCCAGCATGAAGATGTGGTGATTCATGGCTTTGGCAAGTTCACTACCAAGCTGCGTGACGCTCGTACTGCTCGTAATCCACAGACCGGTGAAACCATTGAAGTTCCTGCTAAGTATGCTCTGACGTTTAAACCAACAAGCACACTAAAGGCAGAAATCAATGAGTAAATAATCCTCCTGTTAAAATCCCTATGGTCGAAAGATTATAGGGATTTTTCTAAAATAGGGCTTGACAAATCGCCGCTATGGTGCTATACTTAAATCATCAAATGAAGGAGGAATAAGAAATGAATGAACTGTTTGTTATGAGCATGAAGGCAAAGCATCGTAGTGAGGGTACTATCCGTGAATACACCAAGGCGATTGAGAATTGCTTGGAGTATATCAATAAGCCCGAATCCGAAATCAAACCGATTGACCTTGAGCTTTGGCAGTCCAGTATGAGCAATCTTAGCTCCGCATCTATTGCACAGAGAACGGCAGCGGTCAAGGAATATTTTAAGTTCCTGTATCACAATGAATTTATCAACCGTAATCCTGCTGAGATGCTTGAAGCGCCGCAGATTAAGAATCGTGAACAGTCGGCTCTTAATGGTGAACAGGTCAGAGCAATGGTCAATGCGGCGACCAATGAGCGCAATAAGGCGATTATTATGATGCTTGCTCAGACTGGCTTGCGTATCCATGAGCTTGCTAATATCACGCTCGAACAGTATGAATCCCGTAGCAATAATGTGCTGGTCATTCGTGGTAAGGGTGATAAAGATAGATTGGTTGGATTAGCTGATGAGACGATAAAGTTGATTGATAACTATATTGCCAATGAGCGCAAAGATGGCTGTGAATATCTGTTTGTAGGTAATCGTGGCAATAAGATGGACGGCAAGAATACCAGTGCCATGCTTAAGGTATGTGCTAGAAAAGCTGGCATTGAGAATTGGGAAGAATTGCATATCAGCAATCATACAATGCGCCGCACATTTGCCACTATGATGTCTGAAGCTGATGTGCCTATTGAGGTCATTAGTAAGGCAATGGGGCATAGCGGAATTGCTATTACGTCCAGATATGTTAAGCGCACTGAGCAGAGAGCGGTCAATGCAATGAGCGTTGTTAATTTTTAATTGAGGAGGATATAATAATGATGTGGGACGATGTATTCAATAGTCTATGGGATGAAATTGTGAAAGAAAGGATGAAGAAAGATATGAACATCGAATGCAAATTTTATGAAAAGAATCTAGCGCCTAAGTGGCTAGAGGGCGATTATAACCTGCATATTGGGGGTAATCGCATGGTGCTGACGAGTAAGGACGGTAAGACGGTCGAGGCTCGTTGTCATCCAGAGGATGATTGGCGGCTACAGATCGGCATTGATGAGCTGAAAGAAAGAATGACTGAGGAAAAGAAACCAAGAGAAATTAAGGTTGGAGATAGAGTTAAATTCGTATTTATTGATTTTTATAACCCAAATAAGCTCTGTGATTTCTTTGACACTGCCGAGGTTGCCACTTATGACATTATGAGAACCATGTCTACTGCTTTTTCTGGTGAAATTCCCAGTAAGGTGTGGAGATATGAAGTACTCTATGTTGGTGACCATCTTGACAGCTTTATCAATAAAAATGTAAGAGTCGCTCTTGTAAGACATGAAACGACAGATACTGAGTTTGTTGTGTGTCTTGAAAAGCTGGAGTTAGTAGCATGACCGATATGCACGATGAAGTTGTAGAGGCTGTTGTAGAGCATTATAAGGGTGATGATGAGGATATTGCGGCTGATTGTCTATTATATCTAGCATCACTAAAAGATATACATCTAGCATATGCGGCAACTAGAGAATTAGAGGCGATGAATAGATGTCCTGAATGTGGTTCTAAGCTAGAATCATATACACATCAGGTCTATCATCCAGAGGTAGATGAGCCGCCATGTTATGAAACAGTAACAGAAATTTATTGTCCAAGATGTGACATTGGAACAGGAGGATATTATGTCTGACGATAAGCTGAAAGAAATTATTGCTGAGAGTATTGAGGGAAAGTTAAAAGAGCATTTTAATCGCGGCTTAATGACCGGATGGGATGCTTGCATTTATGAAATCAGCAAGCAGATTGCGCCTCTAACATCGGCTAAGGCGATTAAAGACCTAATCAAAGCTAAGGTTGGCGAGGCTGATGGCAGGATGAATAAAATGAATACCATAAAGTCAAATAATGATAATATGGAATCTGCAAAGGTATAATAATGTGATAAAATTAATTTGGTTCATTTTATGGATTGCTGTAATGTATTATACTATAAAGGAAAATAATCTCGTATGAATAAAAATCGTCTAACACCGCTATGGATTGCCGGAGGCGCAGTCCTGTTTGTAAGCTCACTGTTACCTCTGTGTGGTTCGATTGTGGATTTGGTACAGTCAACTATCAATGCAAAGATAAACCGTATGTCGCTTGAGCTAGAGCTTGATAAGGCAGAGCATGAAGCCGCCGCTGAAAAGATTGCGCCTAGTCCTGCTATTACACAAGCTATTGGATTCCAAGTTCCATCTGAGCCTGAATATGAGGAGGAATATGAATGAGTCGTCGTCCATCCCATGTCTGGGAAATTCCTTGCAATCGCTGTGATTATCAATCTGATTGTGATAAATATGTAAAAATCGACCCACGCATGACCACACAGAGAGATAAAATGTGGAATGACGCTGATTTGAATTGCATGGATTGTGTGCTGAGAAATGTACTAAAGATGAGGAAGGATGGTAAACCAGCTTAATGGAATGGATTGAAAAAATTGTATGGCATGAGGTTGTAACCAGATCACCAACCGAGGAAGAAATTGAAGAATGGGTAGAACATGGTTTAACTAAGTATGATTATCCCATTTATATGTTTAGCTGTGAGATGCCAGATGACAATAGAGACATTATAGTATTGAGTAAAAGTGGAAGATCATGGGAAGATACTTGTATTGTAGATTATGGATATGCTGGATGCAACTCGTATTATCTTGACAAGCATGGTTATTGGGAGGATGTAGTAGCATGGGCTTATTTGCCAACTGGTAAGAAGGATGAGGATGGTGCTAATGCCAGCTAAATCATCTGGTACATCCAAGCCATATCTACATTTCATCGGTGGCAATGCCGCATCTGTAACTGGCTCATGCACGATTGTTCGATTCGACAATATCAAATTAGCTGTTGATATGGGTCTAATTCAGACTAATAATCTAGTGTCCGATTATCGTGCCAATCGTGACCATATGAAGAAAATCAAGCCGAAGACTGTGCATGGTGTTATCATTACTCATCTACACGCCGATCATTGTCTTGGATTGCTTGCCGCTGTTGCTATGGGTATGCAAGCATATATCTATATCCCTCAAGGCTCAATCCCTATTCTCAAGATAATGATGGATGATTGCATTAAAATCATGGCGCAGGATAGCTTAAAGATGCAGAATAAGCATGGCATCAAAGCGCCGCCATTGGCTACTGAGGCTGATATTGATAAGGTAATGCAATGGCTTGTCGAAGTACCATTTGACGTTCCTACGACCATTGTAGGCGGTGCAAAGCTAATATATTATCATGCCGGTCATATCATCCATTCGGCTCAAGCTGTATTGGAAATCAAACAAGGTTATAGCATCAAGCGAATTGGCTTTACAGGTGATTTCAATACAGAGGCTAAGAGCGTATCCGTTCCACTAATCGAGTCATTACCAAGATGCAATGTAGTGGTTGGCGAATGCACATATAGCGACCCGACTAGATGCTATAGTATGAAGAAAGACCGATGGTATGATGAGCAGATTATCAATGCGGCTATATGCCAATATAACCGTATTTTGATGCCAGCTTTTAGTCTACAGCGTGTAGAAGATATTCTTGATGTTCTATGGCGTACACGAGCTACAGAGCGCAAGATTGATGGGCAGATGATTCCTGTTTATCTTGATTCACCGCTTGCTTGCCGTATCTATAGAGCATGGTCAGAGCAATTAGATTATGAAGATAAGCTCAATTTGCGGCTTATTGAGTCATGGGAAGAAAGCCAAGCAATTCAGCAATCAAATGAACGAGCCATTATAGTGGCTAGTAGCGGTATGCTCAATGCTGGACGGGCTTTGGCACATCTTAAATATATCCTGCCTAATAGCCGCAATGCCGTGCTATTTTCTGGCTATGCTAGTCCTAATACGCTTGCATATGAAATTAAGCATGGCGCAAAAGAAATCATGCTGGATGGTGAGATGATACAGAACAATGCTCAGATATATTGCTTGAATACATTTTCATCTCATGCCAATTATAACCAGCTTATGCAATATTATCAGAATATAGATTATGATAAACTGTGCTTAGTACATAGTGAATTTTCAAGCAAAGTAGAATTTGCTAATACCCTACAAGACGAGCTAATAAAACAAGGTAAATCAAGTAGGGTGGTATGTACTCAGCAGGACCAGAAGGTGTGGTTGTGATGGATATGCAGATGAGAAAATGCGGAGAAGGATGGACTTATTGTGATGGCGATTGTTATCATTGCTATTCTTTAAGAGGAACAACAACTACAGAACCGATATTAAACCAACGATATTGGACTATCAATAAAACAGAACCAGAAAAAAAGAAAAATTAAAATCCGCTTTGATTTTCGGAACAGTTTTTTCTGCCGTTCCGATACTCATTGTGTCCGCTGCTGAGTTTTTTATTTTCAAGTCAACCGATCCCGCTAACATTCATGTTACTTTTACTCCCCCGAGTCTCAGCTATGTCCAGACCGAAGGCTATCTTACACCTGCGTTTTGTATTACAATTTATATTTTAACCTCCCTTTTTGCCGCATGCTTTAAGGAGATGTTTTTTCGAGGCTTTCTTCTTCATAAGCTTGAAAAGCTGACTGTCTTTAAAAGTGCAAATACCTTCCAGGCTCTTCTTTACACAACGTTTATTATTCCGAAGCTTGTGCGTAATTTTGTCATGAACTACTACAGCAAGGAAATTATAAGCATTGCAGCCTTTGTAATTGTTTTCTATCTCATACATGAGTTCATTACGGGCCTCAAATGGGGTATGCTTGCCAAGGTCAGCGGAGCGGCATACATCTCGATTGTTGATAACTTCTTATATGTTTTTCTTGCCAACAGTCTTCACATTGTTTCCCACCAATCGAAATGGCTGTTTATGATTCACATGCTTTCGACTCAGCTGATTTCCCTTGTGCTGGTTGCCGTCTATTGCAAAAAGGCTTCCGGCAACAAAGAAGAGATTAATGAAGCCGAGAAAAAAGAAACATCTGTGAAAAAAGCAGAGCCGATTATTAAAGAAAAAGAAATAATTACAGAAAAAATCGAATCCGACAAATTAAAATCCGAGGAATTTGATAAGCATACGGAAATCAGTCCGAATCAATTTAAAGAAATTATAAAAGAATCCTCCGTTAAAGCCGAGAAATCTCATAACGGAGAGCTTTCCGAGGCTGAAATTGACAGCTATCTCAAGGATTTCGGCAAGCCGAAGGCGCACTACAACACGCCGCAGAAGCCGTCACAACCAAACTCGTCCGAAGAAGAATCCGAAAGCTTTGACGTTGACGATTTTCTCAAAGGCTTTTCAAGAACCTAAGTCGTGCGAAAAATTCGTGCGGCGCCGCATTAAAACAAAAAGGAGCTGTATCTTTGTTCGCTTTACGAACTCTGATACAGCTCCTCAATTATTCTTGGATTAGCCCTCTTCCTTCATCTTTGCAAAGCACTCGCTGCAATATACGGGACGGTCGGACTTGGGCTCAAAGGGAACCTTTGCCTCGCCGCCGCAAGCTGCGCAAACTGCGGTGAAGAACTCACGGGGACCGCGTGCTGCGTTCTTGCGAGCGTCA
>OLHA01001201.1_pt1 | contig 14338 bp, 12 predicted proteins | sample 1605961 | NCBI WGS metagenome assembly OLHA01 (sample SAMN03283288) | human gut metagenome | biome: human-associated habitat; material: feces | host: Homo sapiens | place: Peru | collected 2012
TTCCCTTTCACACTATCCTTCCCTCCGATACTTGTAACCGGGCAGGTTTTTTGACAGTCTGCGTAAAAAACACTCCTCTGCCGTATGGCAGAGGAGTGTTTTTTCTGTAAAGCGTTTTTACTTTTCAGCCGTTTCCTTTTCCTGCTTTCTGGCGCGGCAGAAGTGGATGGCCATAAACACCAGAAACGCCGCGCTGATATAACCAAAGACAGGGTAGACGGTTCCGATGATCTCCGCAAAGCCCAACAGACTGCCCGCCCATGCCAGCACGCTGATGGCCAGCAGGACGACCTTCTTGTGGGTGCGGACAAGGGCGGATTTCTGCTCGATGTAGGCGCTCAGTCCCACCAGACTTGCCAGCGCGTTGCAGAACATGGCCACCAGCAGCATGATGCCGTAAATGGTGCCCATCGTGACGTTCAGATGGCTGGCCAGTGCCACCATGGGCAGCTCTGCCTGCACCGCCTCCGGATAGGCTGCCAGACTGGTGAGGATGCTCCCCGCCACCACCAGCAGCATAAGGCCGGCGATGATGATACCGCCGTAGATATGCCTCTTTTCCCGGACATACTGCCCCACCGGGGACATGATGCCAATGCCGCCCAGAATGTTGTAGGCCACGAACGTCATGGTGGCAATGCCCCAATTGGGCATCAGCGGGTTGCTGTTGGTATACGCCAGGCGCAGGATGCCCTCCGTGCCGAAGGTACACCATGCGGCGATGGCAAAGCCCAGCGTGGCCAGCACCAGCAGCGGGATCAGGGCGGAGAAGGCGTTCACCATACCGCTGATGCCCAGCAGCGCCGTCAGGAACACCAGCAGCATGAACACGGCGCTGCCCAGCCAGGTGGGAACGCCGAACAGCTGCGTCAGCATGGCGCCCACACCGGCGGACATGGACACCACCACAAAGAACAGAAATACCGCGCCGATGGCGCCGGAGGCCGCCCGCAGCCATTTGATATCCCACGGCACCAGCAGCTGATCCATATCGGAGCAGCGGGTCATCTGCGTCAGGCGGATAAACAGAACGCCGATGACCACAAACAGCAGCGTCGCCAGCGCAAAGCCCACATAGCCCCAGTTGCCGAAGGCGCCGAAAAACTGCCAAAGCTCCTGCCCGGAGATAAAGCCCGCGCCCAAAAAACAGCCGACGTAGGTAAACGCCAGCGTCCAAGTCTTGATCTGTTTCATGTGTCACCTCATGTTGAATATACCCATACAATATAGCCTATTTCCCTCCCCGCGTCAACCCCGGAGCGGCTGCGGGAAAGTCTGATAGGTTATGGGAATTTCTTTCACTGAATGCTTCGGTTTTCCGTTGACGGTGCCGCCGGGATGTTGTATAATATGACTGGAAAAAGTGCCGGTTCAGGCGCGTATATTGCTTTAAATAGCAAAAGAAACTGTGCAGGAGGACGATCAGCATGATACATACCATTGACGGCATCATCGCCGCCGCCAAGGGCGGCACCACCGGTGTCATCGCCGTGGCAGCCGCTCACGACCAGCCCGTGATCGAGGCGGTGGTGGAGGCTCGTAAGGAGGGCATCGCCACGCCCATTCTGGTGGGACATGTGGACGAGATCAGCGCCATGCTTACCGCACTGGGCGAGAACCCCGCCGACTACGAGATCATCGCCGGCGACACCGATCAGGACTGCGCGGCCAAGGCCGTGGCGCTGTGCGCCGAGGGTAAGGCCAACTTCCTGATGAAGGGCATTCTGGGCACCGCCGACCTGATGCGTGCTGTTTTCAATAAGGAGCACGGTCTGCGTACCCAGCATCTGACCACCCACTGCATGCTGTACGAGATCCCCGCGCTGGGTCGTATGCTGGTGCTGACCGACGGCGGCGTGAACACCTTCCCCGATCTGGAGAAAAAGGCGGACATTCTGGAGAACGCCGCTATGGTGCTGCAGGCGCTGGGCTATGAGCATATCAACGCCTCCTGCGTGTGCGGCGCCGAGCAGGTAAATCCCAAGGTACAGTCCACCGTGGACGCCGATGCTCTCAGCAAGATGACCGACCGCTGGGCAAAGTACAACATGGACGTGTGCGGCCCCGTGGCCCTGGATCTGGCGGTGAGCGAGGAGGCCTGCCGCCACAAGCACTACAACGCCCCCGGCGCAGGCAAAGCGGACATCCTGCTGGTACCCAACTATGAGGTGGGCAACGGCATCGGCAAGGCGGCCAACCTGTTCGGCAACGCCAAAAACGCCGGCATCATTCTGGGCGCCAAGGTGCCCATCGTGCTGGTGAGCCGCGCCGACAGCGCCTACTCCAAACTGGCATCCATCGCTCTGGGCAGCGTCCTTTCCAGCCGCATGAAGCTGGCGTAATGGCGTATTGCACAAGAAATTGTTTCGTCTCGCTACGATTTTAACAAATTTTCTTGGCTTGTTTGATAAATACTTGACAATTATCACGGCAACGCCTATCATAAGTATGGTTCGACTGCCGCAGCGCGGTGTGGACATAGTACAATAACGTAAAAGAGGAGATTATGTTATGGTAAATCAGGAATACTACAATCTGGGTACGGCGCCCTCCGTCATCCGCCAGCTGTTCGCCTACGGTCTGGAGCAGGCCGCCAAGGTGGGCGCTGACAAGGTGTACGACTATTCTCTGGGCAACCCCAGCATTCCCGCCCCCAAGAAGGTCAACGAGTCCATCAAGAAGATCGTGGACGAGATGGATTCCATCAAGCTGCACGGCTATTCCATGGCTGCCGGCTTCGATACCGCCCGCGCTGCCGTGGCCAAGGATCTGGCCAATCGCTTCGGTCTGGATGTAAAGGCCAGCGAGCTGTTCTTCACCTGCGGCGCCGCTCCCGCCCTGATCTCCATTATCAAGGCACTGATCGTGGACGCTGACAGCGAGATCATGGCTGTCGCCCCCTTCTTCCCCGAGTATCGCCCCTTCGTCAACGCCAACGGCGGCAAGCTGGTGGTCGTTCCCGCTGATACCAAGGCGTTCCAGATCCATCTGGACGAGGTGGAGAAGCGCATCACCAAGCACACCCAGGCCATCATCGTCAACTCCCCCAACAACCCCTCCGGCGTTGTGTACACCGAGGAGACGCTGAAGGGTCTGGCCGCTCTGCTGGAGCGCAAGAGCGCCGAGTACGGCCACCCCATCTATATCATCGCCGACGAGCCCTACCGTGAGCTGGTGTATGGCGGCGTGAAGGTTCCCTTCATCCCCTGCCTGTACAAGAACACCATCGTCTGCTACTCCTACTCCAAGTCCCTGTCCCTGCCCGGCGAGCGTATCGGCTATGTGTACGTCCCCGGCTTCGCTGATGACAGCCATGACGTGTACGCCGCCATCTCCGGCGCTGCCCGTATCATGGGTCACGTCTGCCCGCCCACGCTGATGCAGAAGGTCATCGAGTACTGCGCCGAGGAGCGCCCCGACCTGGTGGCCTACGACGAGAACCGCAACCTGCTGTACAACAGCCTGCGTGAGATGGGCTACGAGTGCGCCAAGCCCGACGGTGCGTTCTATCTGTTCGTGAAGGCGCCCAACGGCGATGCCAACACCTTCTCCGAGAAGGCCAAGCTGGAGCACAACCTGCTGGTGGTGCCCGCCGACGGCTTCGGCTGCCCCGGCTACTTCCGCCTGAGCTACTGCGTGTCCAACGACATGATCCGCCGCAGCCTGCCCGCCTTCAAGGCCATGATCGAGTCCTATAAGTAAGCAATATCTTTCAAAAATTGCCGCATCCACAAGGATGCGGCAATTTTTTTCATTAGATTTAGGAAATTTTTCTCTTGCCAACAGGCCTATACTTTATTATAATAGGATGCATATTTTTATTGAAAGAGGTGCTAAGGCATGAGTAAGGTATTCATTCCCGCCGGTTACAAAACGCCGCTGTCTGTCTACGAGATGCAGCGCGCCATCGAGTTCATCAAGAGCAATTTCCAGGTCAACCTCGGTCAGGCATTGAATCTGCGCCGAGTGTCCGCCCCTCTGTTCGTCGATGAGAATTCGGGTCTGAACGATAACCTCAATGGTGTGGAGCGCCCCGTTTCCTTCGATATTCCCGATGTGGGAACCACGGCCCAGGTGGTGCATTCCCTGGCCAAGTGGAAGCGTCTGGCGCTGAAGAAATATGAGTTCAATGTGGGCAAGGGCCTGTTCACGGATATGAACGCCATCCGCCGTGACGAAGAGGTGGACAACACCCACTCCATCTATGTGGACCAGTGGGACTGGGAGAAGATCATCACCCGGGAGAATCGGAATCTGGATTACCTGAAGCTCATTGTAGAGGCCATTGTTCGCTCTATCTGCGACACCAATGACCGGCTCCATGTCCGTTTTCCGCAGCTTACCCTGCGCATGAACCGGGAGGTCAGCTTTATCACGGCTCAAGAGCTGGAGGACATGTACCCGGACCTGACCCCATCCCAGCGGGAAAACGCCTATGTTCGGGAGCACCCCACTGCCTGCATCATGCAGATTGGCGGGGCGCTGCGCTCCGGCAAGCCCCACGACGGCCGCGCCCCGGACTATGACGACTGGAGCCTGAACTGCGACATCTTCTTCTGGAACCCGGTCCTGAACCGGGCGCTGGAAATCTCCTCCATGGGTATCCGCGTGGACGCGGAAGCCCTGGACCGGCAGCTGACCGTTGCAGGCTGCGACGACCGGCGGAAGCTCCCCTTCCACCAGATGCTCCTGCACAATGAACTGCCCCTGACCATTGGCGGCGGCATCGGCCAGTCCCGGCTTGCCATGCTGCTCATGGGCTGCGCCCACATTGGCGAGGTGCAGTCCAGCATTTGGGATCAGGAAACCATGGACACCTGTGAAAAAGCAGGCATTCCGCTGCTGTAAAAAAGCTACGAAAAGGGCGGCAAACTCTGCCGCCCTTTTTCCGCGATTTTTTGAAAGGAACCCAACTATGAAGCGATTCCGAAAGGTCTACTTGGAGATTTCCAACCGGTGCAACCTGCGCTGTGCCTTCTGTCCCGGGACCAAGCGCAAAAGCGGTGCCATGGATGCGCTCCACTTTGCGGCTGCCCTTCAAAAGCTGCGCCCCTATACGGACTATCTCTATTTTCATCTCATGGGAGAACCCCTGTGTCACCCAAATCTGGAGCAATACCTATCCTTAGCGGCAGAAGCGGGCTTCAAAGTCATCCTGACCACCAACGGCACATTGCTCTCTTCCCGGCAGGATATCCTTTTGAACGCCCCAGCCCTGCACAAAATCAATATCTCCCTCCACGCCTTTGAAGCCAACGATCTGGCTGTGCCCTTTGAAAGCTATCTTTCTGACTGCATTGTATTCGGGCAAGCGGCACAGAGCAAGAAAATCGTGGTATACAGGCTTTGGAACAACGGCGGCGCGGATGAACGGAACCGGGAGATTCTGGATGCGATGCACCGGGGCTTCCCGGGCAATTGGCTTCCCGGCAGACGGGGCACCGCCCTGGGCGACCGGATTTTTCTGGAGCCGGGGGATAAATTCGACTGGCCGGACCTGTCCGCACCGGAGTATCCCGCTCCCTACTTCTGCTATGGCCTGCGGGACCAGCTGGGCATTCTTTGGGACGGCACTGTGGTGCCCTGCTGCCTGGACCACGAGGGGGACCTGGCCCTTGGAAATCTCTTTGAGGAGGACCTGGATGCCATTCTGGCGTCCCCCAGAGCCAAAGCCATCTACGATGGCTTCTCTAAGAAACAAGCCGCCGAAGCCCTCTGCCGCCGCTGCGGCTATGCTGCAAGATTTCAATAAGCCAAAAGGCGTGACCGGAAAAGTCACGCCTTTGCTTTTTATCGTTTCAGCAGCTTCTTTGCCGTCCGGATAACCTGGGTCGGGATAGACAGCCGGATGGCTTCTTTCATGGGCAGCTTGCGAAGATACCGTTTGCCAACCTGCTCCAGGGGCAGCGTATCCAGCGCACTGAGCACCTCTTCCCGCTGCTGCGGCTTTGCGGGAGAACGAATCATAGCCTTGTTGGCCGTCAGCGCTTGATCTACGGTAACGGATCTTGTCTGCAAGGGCAGGGCATCAAAGGCGCGCTGCCCCTTTTCGGAATGAACAAAGACCAGGGAGAGCCCCGTGTCATCGTCCAGGTCCGGGCACACCACGTCGCAGCCCCAGAAATCCCCCAGGGTCAGATCACTTCTGCGGTGCAGCTTTCTGGAGGGACACCTATAGCAGCTGGGCCGCAGGCAGAGATCCTGCAAAAACAGCTGCAAATAGGTATCGAAATACAGCTTTTTCGCGTATTGTTTTCCATTTTCAAAGGTCAGCGCCATGGAAAAGCTCTTCCAGCCCTGGCGCTTATCCCGGAAGGATACCCGGGTGACTCTGGAACCATAGCGGTGCTGCTGGCAGTCCAGGTATTTTTGCCAGAGCTTTTCCGAGGGAACGCCATGGCAGATCACATCCGCCGTTACGAGATTTTCATAGTCCCGGCCCAGAAAATGCAGCAGTCCCTCAATTTGGCAGGGGGTACCTGTGAACAGCACGGCCCGACCGGCCTCCAGTGCCTCTTTCGCCTGCCGGAAGCAATTTCCCACATGGCTTTGCAGGTATTTGCTGCCCTGAAGCCTTGGCAGATCCCCTTCACTGTCGATTGCCGTGTGAACAGCGATCTTGCTGTCCTCTGCCATGGCAGCACCAAAGACCAGCCCGCCTTGGGCAAGGGTTTGCCTGGCCAACTGGGCGAAAATGCCGCCGGAGGAGCTCTCCGCCCGGTCCTTATCTGGCCCATAGGCGGCAAAGGCCTTCGGCTCCCCTGCCGGTTCCGCCTGAGCGTGCGAGACGGGACAGACCTTTTCACAAAGGCCGCAGGAGATACATCGCTCGGAATCTGCCTTGGGGTAATCAAATCCTTCCCCATCCCGCACCATGGTGATGCAGCTTTGGGGGCAAATCTGGGCGCAGGCGGCACAGCCGCAGCAGTCTTCTTTCTGTGTCACATTAACCACGGGACATCCTCCTCCTCATTTTTTGCAGGGGCTTCTGCACCAGAGCCTTTTCCTCCCGGTTCAAGCCCAACAGCCACATACTGGCGCAGTAAACCAAGGTATACAGCGCAATTCCCGAAAGAAACTGCCAAATATTCCCGAAATGCCAGCATTTCAAAATCCAAACGCCCAGGACGGCAGGTGCAAGCATCCCCCGGGAAAGAAGCGCAATGCTTTTCCAGAAGCCCAAAATATCCAGGTGCAGCCTGCGGGCGTAAAATACATTCATAATCAGTCCGTTGCCGATGACCAGGCTGATGGTTGTTCCCAAGGCAGCACCCGGAGGGCCAAACCGCCGGGCAAGGGGAATGCTGACCAGCACATTCAGCAGCGCCATAATGGAATAGATAACGGAGCGGAAACGGTGCTGATTCATAGCCCGCTGAATCTCAATGCCCAGGTTCTGAATCAGAGGCACCAGGGCAGGCAGAATCAGCAGCAGCGCCACGGGATAGGCCTGGGCATAGCTCTCGGTGGCATAGATATTCGTAATGAAGTACCGGCCGAAGACCACAAAGCCCGAGGCAATGAGCATCAGAATCAAATATTGCACCCGCCCAACCCGAAGGAAGAGCTCGGAAAACCGCCCTGCCTTATCTGGGTCGCTGTCCGCTGCAATGCGATGAACTCTGGGCGCAAAAACGGCGGAAATCGCCGTGGAGAAGCTAATGAACAGAGAATTGATCTGGGAGCCCACACCATAGACGGCCACAGCATCCGTGCCGGATACCCGGCCAAGAATGAACTTGTCTACGGACCAATTGATTTGATTGATGACCATATTCAAAAACAGAAAAAAGCTGAATCCGGCAATTTCCCGCAAACAGGCGAAATCAAAGCCATCAAACCGGAACCGAACGTCCAGCTTTTTGACGCAGTACCAGGCGCTTACCGCCAGCTTTGCAACGGTCAGTATGGTGGTAACGCTGACAACTGCAACCGAGCCAAAGCCCATAAGCAGCAGCGGCAGGCACAGCAGCGGGTTGAAAATCACGCTGGCCAGGGTCACAAGCTGCTGAAACAGAAACTTCTCATGGGCAGTAACCATGGATTCCAAAAGGCCTGCCGGAAACGTCAGGGCAATGTTGACGACCAGAATGGCCATGAGCACCTTTGCCGTATTCAGCTCTGAGGCTGTCAGCTTGCTGCCAAAGAGCGTTCTTGGAAATTGCAGCAGCACCATACCGCAGACCAATGCTGCAAGGGACATCAGCAGAAAGACCGAAAGAAACATCCCATTAAGCCGCGCGATGCCCACTGTGTCATTCTTTGCCTTGCGCTGGGAATAAAAGCGCAGATAGGCCCCTGTAAAGCCAAGGCTGAACAGGCTGAGATAGCTGACCACGCTGCCGACCAAGGTATATAGGCCGTATTCACTCTGCCCCAGCAGGCGGATCATCAATGGGGTATACAGCAGCTGCACGGCCATATTCAGTCCCGTAGACACATAGGACAGCACGGCCCCCAGCTTCAGCTGATTGGAAGGTTGGTTCAAAAGGTGTTCCTCATTTCTTACGAAGGTTTTCGGTCAAATACGCCAGAGACTCCGTTCTGCGGCGGCTCAGGGTCGCGTCTGCCTGGGTGAAGTCGATTTCCGGGAAGGCGTGCAGCAGGCTCAGGGCTTCGGTTGTAAAGAGCTGCCCCAGCAGCGCATATTCCGTCAGGAAATCCGTCAGGCGGCTGCCCATGGTCGTGCTGCCATCCGTTGCAAACCTGGGGAGCACCGCGAAGGGGCGGTGGTAGATCAGGCTGAATACCGCAGCATGGAAGGAATCCGTAATCACCATGGAGGCATTGCGAATCAAACCAACAAACTCCGCAGGACCGCCGGAGAGCATTTGCGCATCCCCAAAGGAAAGATCCTCCTGCCGGAAACCCGCCAGGTGCGGCAGGGTCACCAATGGCAGGCCCAGATTCCTGGCCGCTGCCCGGGCTGCGTCTCTGGTCTGCTGCCCCGCCCCCAAAAGGTAGCACAGCACATAGGGCCCCTCTTTCGGCGCACGCATCTCCCTGTCCCACTGCTCCTGCGTCAGCAGCAGCACCGGATCAGCTACAACCACCGCTTCCCTGCCGCTTACTCTTCTCAGGTCCTCCACGCTACTTTTCTCCCGCAGGGAAAGACCGTCCAGCCGGGCCGCGTTTTTTCCCAGCTTTTTCAGGAACTTTGGATTCAGGTTCTTGCTTGGCATACTGGGCGCATAGGAGAATTTCTGCACCGTCTCCGGTACAAAGCCCAAGGACATGGCATCCAGTGCGCAGTAATAGTAGCCCGTGCCGAATTCGTTCCAGATCTGGTCGCCGCCGCAGACAAAGCAGTCATATTGGGAAAGGGCGTCTTGAATGGTTTCCGGGGTAAACAGGCTGCTGTTGTGAGGCGTTTCCAAGGCAAAATTGTCATAATCCTGCTGCCGTACAGCCAGTTCCTTTTTCAAATCTTCAGGGATTTCCGGAAAAACCGGCGCAGGACCGCCGCGCAGCTTTTCCGCGCCGAGGTAAGCAATATTTTTCAAGACACGTTCCGGGAAGCTCTTTTTCATCCAGCTTCCGCTGTAGGCAAAGGGCAGCTGCTCTGCGGACCATCCGGGAACATTCTCAATGGCCCGGACCAGAGCTCTCGCCTGGAGCTGGCCGCCGGGATTGCGGTTTTCATAGTAAAGCGTCAGAATTCCAGCCTTCATGGCAGTTCCTCTTTTCCGGAAGTATAATTTCCGCATTTATTGTACCATAAAGCAGCCATCGATGCAACCCCGGAACACTCTTGCGAAACAGCGTGGCGTATGATATGATAAGGAAAATGACGAAAGACAAAGAGGGATTCACCGTGAAAAAAGCCATTTTATTCGATTTGGACGGAACGCTTACCGATTCCGGCGAGGGCATTATCAACTGCGCCCAGTATGCCTTCCAGCAGATGGGCTATCCCGTACCGCCCCGGGAGGAGATGGGCGTTTTTGTAGGCCCGCCCCTGTGGGATACCTTCGAAAAATTCGGCATTCCGAAGGAGCAGACGGATGAGGCCGTCCGGATTTTCCGCAGCCGGTACGTGCCCATCGGAAAATTCGAAAACACCCCCTACCCCGGTATCCGGGAGCTTCTGGAGCGCCTGAAGGAAATGGGTTTTCTTCTCTATGTGGCCACCTCGAAACCGGAGACTACGGCCGCAGAGATTCTGGAACACTTCGACCTGGCGAAATACTTCGATCGAATTTGCGGCGCGGACCTGGAAAAGAAGCGGAACAGCAAGGATGCCGTCATCGAATACCTTCTGGGCCTTGCGGGCAGCGATGCCGACATGACCATGGTTGGCGACACAGAGTATGACGTTCTCGGCGCTGCCACCCACGGCATCCCCACCATTGGCGTCAGCTGGGGCTATGGCGATGTGGCTGCCATGCGTGCAGCCGGTGCAAAAGCCATCGCGGATACAATGCAGGCGCTGGAAGCTTATCTGACAGAAGGCAAAAAAGAGGGCTGCCAACGCTCCTTGCTGGTAAGACAGTAAAATTAAATTTCTTGGAACAGGCATGATCGAAATCATGCCTGTTCCGCTTTTAGCAGCTCCTCCACGGGGTATAACCAACGAGGTCATTTATATGCACCCTCTGTCTGTGTTCGGCACTGGACTTATCTGGCGCTTCTACTGCCAGATAAGTCCAAGATTTTGACATTGGGCAACCCATAGGCGGACGGATTTTTCACCACAATGTAACATTTGCTTCCATCAAGCGACAATTCAATTCATACAGTGCTGTGCGATTTGAATCCCATTTCAGTTTATTGTTTGTTTCTTCATAGGTCAGCCAAACGCACTCGGTATGTTCGTGAGAAAGTTCAATATCTTTTCGGCACTCAAAACCGAAAGAGTATTCAGGAATGACATAGATATCCTTTCCCCAATGCCGGCGGTGCTTTTCCGATATAACTGTAGCAGGAATATATGCCAAACTCTTAAGTTCCACCCACTTGCCAGAGCACACTCCACCTTCTTCAAAGGTTTCTCTTTTTGCCGCTTCTAATGGCGTTTCGTTATCCTCACCGCCCCCGGCAATAAACTGCCATTGGTCGTGATCTGCACGATGGAAGACACAATAATATGGACAACGATTGATGATACGGTATGGTATGGAAAGAATTTGAAATGGCGCTCTCATGATATTTCTCCTTAGCACGAATGTTTTTTGAGATAGCAAAACAGACGAACGCCGTCAATGGTCAAGGTGAACAGCTGCGCCGCCATTGACTTCCGTCCGTCCGTTTCACTTTTGGGCAGACAAGGCGGCGTTAGCCGCCGATTTCCATTCGGGAAATGGCGCTTGCTATTATGGAAAGGACGAATAGCAAGCACAGCAGGTGTAGCTACACTCTGCGATTTTTGCAAAATCCAGTTTGCTTGCTAACCCCATAGATGGAGTTAGCAAGCAATGCACGGCGGTACCCACTCGTGCAAAAACTTGTTGGGGCGCGGGTCGCCAGTGGCGACCTCAAAATGCAATGCATTTTGAAGCGCTTGACCGAGCCGACAGGCGAGACCATCCCAAACCCTTCAACAATTTTGGAGAAAGTGGCTGCGCTCCTGCGGAGCTGTTCCTCATAAAAATCGTAATAAGACAGTCACGACTTTTATGGTTCTCCCTGTTTAGAGATTTTCTCGCAATCGGCAGTTGAGAAAGTCCCCTCCATAGCCATGGTGCGAAGATAGGCACTAAGATTACCCGTGCCGGACTTCATCATTCGCTGCTTGATGGCAGTAAGCTCTTTTCGTCTACAAAGAATTTGACCTGTATCGGTCGCTTGCGATTCTTGTTGTCTGGCATAAATGCTATCCTATCCCTGTTAATTTATCCTCTTGTCCGTAGTGAAAAGCTTTACTGTGTCTGTTGGATTCTTCAATTCGTTCTTGAAGAATTCCGGATATATCTTAATGTCCTCATCGAGCGAAGCCCACACCAAGTGTTCTTTGCTGTTATCTTCCATAAAGCTTTCGCTGATCGGCGCAAAAGAGTCAGGCACTTTCATATAGAAGAAAAGCGAAATCTCATAAATCAGCTTGTTCCGATTGGAAGGCACGTCGCCATTGAAGTAGTTTTCATGCACAAAGCCAAGGCGGTCAATTTCCATCTGAACGCCCGTTTCTTCAAACACTTCACGAACAACAGCCTCTTCTGCGGTTTCACCGAATTTTAACCTGCCGCCAACGGAGTAGAGATAGTTTCTGTTATTGCTGACCATCAAAAGCTTTCCGTCCTTCAGGATGATTGCTCCGGCACGAATATTCAGGATCCCATCGCCGCAGACTACGCACATATCCTGGCTCATGGCTCTTTCCTTCCCTTTCTCTGCTTGTATGAATCCCCATTATAACACGGAAATCAATGGGAGACAATCCTGCCAATGGCGGAACGGCCCAAAGCATTATCCCAGAAAGTACACGGTGCAGGTCCTTCGGCCGAACGCAATGCAGGCGTCATAGGTGGGCAGGTACAGGTCGACCCGGTCGCCTTTGATGTCGCCGCCGCAGTCTTCGGCCTCCGCCACGCCGTAGACGTAGCTTCCGTCCTCCGCAATGATGAACATCCGGGTGCCGTAGGGGATGAAGCGGGGATCAACGGCAACGGTCCCCACATGAACGGTGGTGCCGGTGTAGGTTATCATGGTGCAGCCGGGATCCGTATGGGTGTAGGCTGTGGCGCGGACCCGGGCAGTGCCGGTGTAAGTCAGGACCTCTCCCGTTGGCAGGCGGATCATGCCGTCTTCGATGATCGGGCTGCCGCTGGTCGGTGACGCGCCCGTGCCGATGACCATCACCCGGGGCATGGGCAGCACCAGTGGGGTTTCCTGAAGAATGACCCGGCTCGTTTCCCTTCCGGCAAGACAGGTGACCCGGGCAATGCGCCGGGTCTGCCCGTCAGAGCCTTCAGACAGAATCCGTTCGGTCCCGGCGGGCAAGGCAGGATCCTCCAGACGCTCCACCGTACAGGGTACCGCGGCGGTATAGGCTTCCAGATGAACCTCCGGAACCGGCTCCGGGAATACGGAACCCGGGTCGGGGGCAATTTCGGCGGATGCCGGGTATGCGGCGGCAAAGACCACTGGGCACAGCAGAGCTCCCACAATCAGGAGGGGGAGAAGCGGGAATTTTCTGTCTGATACGGAGAAGCGTTTTCGATTCATGGCAGAACTCCTTTGGACGGTACGGCTGGTGACGGCAATCGCTGAAAAGGTTGGGCTAATTATAACAAAAAGCACGATAAAGTCAAATGAAAAATGTAAAAAATTGAAAATATGAAAACATTTTTGCAGATATTATAGAAACGTTACGTAAACTTAAAAACCGTATTTCCGGGAAATGCGTCAGAGTGCGACAGCCTTCCGCACAAAAATATTACGAAAAATGACAAAAATCCGGAAGAAAACAAATCTTCCGCTTTTTGAAAGAAGAAACGGTTATGTAAATGCGGAAAAACACGAAAAAAGCAGACCGCTTTTTTCAAAACCGCCGGTTGACAATTGAAACCGGTTGTGCTACAGTAACGCCATAGAAAAGCTGCGACGAAGACACGCGCGTCTGCTTCTCCGCTCAGAGAGGAATCCATCCGGTGAAAGGGTTCTGCGGCAGGGCTTTTGCGTACCGCTTCCGAGCTTTCCGGCGGAAATGCCGGAACGGGACAGCGCCCGTTACCGCGCCAACGAGCGGCGGCAGAATTTTGCCGCAAGCAGGGTGGAACCGTGGAATACGATGATTGTATCCCACCCCTGATTTTTCAGGGGTGGGATTGTTTTATTTTCACCCCAAATAAAAGGAGGGTCATCCCATGGAAAACGAAAACAGGGAATTCACGTTTGAAAATCCCGCGTACCGCAAGACCTACTGGCACACCTGCTCCCACATTATGGCGCAGGCGGTCAAGCGCCTGTGGCCGGAGGTACAGCTGGCAATCGGTCCCGCTATCGACGAGGGCTGGTACTATGATTTCGACGCGCCCTTCTCCTTTACCCCCGAGCATCTGGAGAAGATCGAGGCGGAGATGAAGAAGATCTGCAAGGAGCGCCTGAAAATTGAGCGCAGCACCAAGTCCCGGGAGGATGCCATCCGCTACATGCAGGAGCGGAACGAGCCCTACAAGGTGGAGCTGATCGAGGATCTGCCCGAGGGCGAGGAGATTTCCTTCTACACCCAGGGCGAGTTCACCGATCTGTGTGCCGGTCCTCATCTGGATCATACCGGCCGGGTCAAGCACAACGGCTTCAAGCTGCTGAGCACCTGCGGCGCCTATTGGCGGGGCGACAGCAACCGGAAGATGCTCCAGCGGGTTTACGGCATTGCGTTCCCCACCAAGGACGAACT
>OLHA01001202.1_pt1 | contig 14323 bp, 13 predicted proteins | sample 1605961 | NCBI WGS metagenome assembly OLHA01 (sample SAMN03283288) | human gut metagenome | biome: human-associated habitat; material: feces | host: Homo sapiens | place: Peru | collected 2012
AAAGAATTATCAAAATTAAGTATTAACTAATATTTATAAATAATATTGAATTACATGGAATGTTTAATATAAATCAAAACATTTCTTTTTTAGTAATAAATTTTTATATAAATAATATATTTTACTAGATAGGATTTACCAGGAGGAATATATGATAAATAAAAAAAATTTATGGTTTTTAACATTATTTAGTTTAATATTAGTATTAAGTGTATATTATATAACAATGCCGTCTGAATTGCTTTTAAATAACGGATATTTAAATGAAATACCTGTATCTACTGATAATAAAAGTGATGATAGTGGTGATAATGATGTTAGTGTAAGTATAGAAGAAAGTGAAATTTTAGTAGCTCTTAGAGTTGAAGCAGAAGAACAAATGCTTAGTGAAATAGAAGAACTTAAGTCAGTATTAACTGATGTTGAGTCAACTGTAGAAGAAAAGAATAACGCATTTGAAAAGATGAAATCAATTAATATGTCAAAAAGTGAAGAAGAAAAATTAGAAAAAATTATTAAAGAAAAATATAATTTAGAAGCATTTGTAAAAAAAGATGGTGATCAAATTAGAATTGTAGTAGCAAGTAACAAACATGATACAACTTTAGCAAATAATATAATGCGTTCTATTCAAGAAAATTATCAAGATAAAATGTATATTTCTGTTAAGTTTCAAAAATAGTAAAAAAGTTACTATTTTTTCTTTGTAAATAGGCTATTTATGACACTAAATATTAGTACTTACATAAAATAAATTGAAGAAATATAAACCACCCGACTTAGGAAGTGAGGGAAATATGAATAAAAGTATTCTTACTAAAAGAGAAAAAGAAGTGTTTGAATTGCTTATAAAGAATAAATCTACTAAAGAAATAGCTGAACATTTAGACATAAGTGAAAAAACTGTTCGTAATCATATATCAAATGCTATGCAAAAACTTGGAGTTAAGGGTCGCGCTGGAGCTGTAGTAGAACTTTTAAAACTTGGAGAAATTTCGTTATAAAACGTATTAAACTACGTTTTTTTTCATATTATTATTTAGAGGTGGAAATATGTTAAAAAGATTTTGGGTTAAGAGAATTTTTATTTCAACGTCAGCTTTATTTGCAATACTACTTTTATATATTATTCCATCAACAGATGAGCTTGATTTAACAGGTAGTTTAAATCAAGAACTTTTGTATGTTGATAATGAATTAAAAACAAATGAAATATTTTTACTTGATAGTTATAATTATTTAGCTAGAACAGAGGTCGTTGTAGCAGAAACTGAAATAGAAAAAAAGGCTGTTGAACTTATAAATATTTTGATTTCGGGTGGTAGTGGAGAAAGCAGAGTTCCGAATGGATTTAAAGCTATTTTACCAAGTGATGTAAAAGTATTAAGTGTAGAATATGATAATGGTGTATTAAAAGTAAATTTTTCTAGTGAACTTTTAGATGTAAATATTAATTATGAGGAAAAAGTTGTAGAAGCACTAGTATATACTTTAACAAGTATTGACGGTGTCGATAATATAATTATATATGTTGATGGAAAGGTTTTAAATAAATTACCCCAAACAGGAATTAACTTACCAAGTACTTTAAATCGAAAAATTGGAATTAATAAACAATATGATTTAAATAGTACTAGTAATATAAATAATGTAACTGTTTATTATGTAAATAAATATAATGATGATACTTATTATGTTCCTGTTACAAAATATTTAAATGATGATAGGGAAAAAATCAAAATTATTGTAGAGGAACTTACAAGTTCATCAACTTATAATAGTAATTTGATGAGCTATTTGAATAGTAATGCTAAATTATTAGCGACTAATGAAACTATAGATAAACTTGATTTAAATTTTAATCAATATATATTTAATAATTATGATGAAAAAGATATTTTAGAAGAAGTTATTTATACTATTGGATTATCTGTAAGGGATAATTATGATGTAAAAGAAGTAAATATTTTAGTAGAAAATGAAGAAATTGTAAAAAGTGTGTTAAAAACTATTGAATAAATTTTCTAATTGTTGTATAATTTATGTGTTCTTTGGAGCACATGTCTCAGTAGCTCAGCTGGATAGAGCAATGCCCTTCTAAGGCAGCGGTCGGGGGTTCGAATCCCTCCTGGGACACCATAGAGTTTATAACCATTGATTTTCAATGGTTTTTATTTTTTAGGAACTAAATAGGTACTAAAATTATAAATTATTTAATAAATCAACAATTTCATCTTGTATTGTTAGAAATAAATGCTAACTAGTAGTTAGTTTTTTTATTTGGTTAAATTTTATCGTATTTTTATACTATTTAAAACGCTTATAATTACTGTGAATATATAGATTATATTGTTAAAAAGTAGTATAATATGTACGAATTATTTTATATGGGAGGTTTTATGGAAGCAATTTTTTTATTGAAAGAATATGCAGCATTATCACTTATTAAATCAAAAAATTATTTTTTCTGTGAAAATTTTATCACAATATCAGAACTAAATCAATTTGTTCATTTTTTACAACAGGAATTTAATAATCGCAATCTAAATGTTGTAATAACATCAAATACACTAAGTATTGATGACTTTACTGTAATGGGAGAAGTAATTATGGTATCAAATAATTGTTGTTTCAATTTGGATTTACTTCCAATAGATGTATCAAAAATTCTATATGATTCTAACTTAATTGGAAATTTTTTGCAACATTTGGAAAATGAAAAACTAGAAACGTTAGAAATAAAAAAGAAAGTAGTTCCTAAATTATACAAAAAATAATATTATAGTGGATAATTGATATTAGTTAGTATTTATTACTGCATTACTGTCTAGAAATTTACGCATGGTGTGGTTTTGATACTTCCATCAAAAGGACACCACTTAGAAATAAAAAGTCTTTTAAAATAAAGGCTTTTTTTATGTCATTTTTTCAGGAAAACTCCAAAAAAACTCCTATCTTCAATTTATTATTTTTATAGTAATAAATCTATTTTTAATTTATTTTCAATAAGAATTTATTATAAAAATTTTAAAAATATTGTCTTTTTTTGTTGATAGTGATACAATAAAATCGTAAATATACTTGAGCAGTATTAAGGGTATGTTTTCCTTATAATATTTTACTGATATTAACCAAGGATAAGGAGGTGTTACAACTTGTTTGTAATACAACATTCTTAATACTGGATAATTTTGCTCCTGAGTTGTATTTGATCTAAAAATTGGTTGGTACAAATATTATATGTATAAGATTACGTATAAGGGGAGGAAATATGAAAAAATTTATGAAAAGAATGTTTTCAATAACGTTTATGTTTTTATTAGTTAGTATTTTTTGTTGTGATAAAGCATCTGCTTTAACAAATGCGTCTACTGTTGCCAGTTATAATTTTTCAGGAACAGCATCGGCTTTTGGTGGAAATTATCAGTCTATGGATTTTTATTATGTAGCTAATAGTGCTAATTATTTAAAAGTAGATGTAAACACATCTGGAGGAGATACTTTTGATTTAAGATATGTTGCTTATGATACTTATCCATCAGAAAGAAAAATAATAGCAGAAAAAAAATCAATTACCGCAAAAGGTAATTCATATACATTCTATTTTATTCCACAAAATGGTAGTTGCCCTGGTAGTAGTAGTCAGTGTATAACAGTACCTGTAATTAATTCTTATGATATGACTAGTGCTAATAATGTAGCAAATAATTTTTTATTGTGGTATGGTATAGAAGTACATAATGGTTCTTTGCTAGGAGGTACTTTAAGTGTTAGTGGAACATATATTTTTATGAATTATTAAGAATTATAAAAGGCAAAATTACTATTAGTTTTCTTTTTAGTTAGGGGTTATAAAATGATAAGTATTAAGAATGTAACAAAAATATACAAATCAAAAAAAGGAAAAGATACAATTGCGTTAAATAATATTAGTTTACAATTTGCTGACAAAGGATTAGTATTTATTGTTGGAAAAAGTGGTAGTGGAAAATCATCATTGTTAAATGTAATTGGTGGTCTTGATAAATACAATTCTGGTGAGATTATTTTTGATGGTAAGAGTTTCAATGAGTTTAAAGACAAAGACTATGATTATTATCGAAATTCACAAGTTGGTTTTGTGTTTCAAGATTTTAATCTTATTCCAGAATACAATGTTTATCAAAATATAGAATTATCATTAAGTTTACAAAAAAAACATACATCAAAATCTCAAATTGACAAATATTTGAATATCGTAGGCTTAGAAAATTTTGGCAATAGAACAATAGATGAATTATCTGGTGGACAAAGGCAAAGGGTATCAATAGCACGCGCATTGATTAAAAACTCAAAAATTATACTTGCAGATGAACCTACAGGTTCACTCGACTTAATAACAAGTAAGCAAATCTTTGAACTATTACAACAACTATCTAAATATAAATTAGTAATTGTTGTTAGTCACGATATAGAATCGGCTAAATTATATGCAGATAGAATAATCCAAATTTCAGATGGAAAAATAATATTTGATAATAATCAAAATAATAATGAAAAATCGCAATTGGAAATATCACAATCAAATTACAATCCAATATCATCTAGTCTGACATTTAGAAAGTCTTTAAAATTAGCATTTAAAAATTTAATGAAAAGAAAAGTCAAATTTATATTTACTATTATTTTAATGGTTTTTGCTATTTCATTTTTTGGTATATCAAAATTATTATCCAAGTATGATTTAGAATATTCTCATTCACAAGTTATGGTAAATGCAAAAGAAAATATAGTTAAAATAAATAAGAATAGTGCATCTCCTGACGGCACTTATCAAGCACTTAATAATTTCACTGTTCCTTTTAATGAAAGCGATATTGAGTATATAGAAAATTTACTAAAAATGGATACTACAAAAGTATATTCATTAAATGAAAATGGAAAATACATAAATTTTAATTTTAATAGACAAAATATTAGTTTTAATAATAATATTTCTTATTATTCCAATGCATTATCAAGATTATACTTTATTGAATATAATTCTAAAAATAAGCAAGAAGTTATTGGAAAATATCCTACTAAATCTGATGAAGTTTTGATACACAAAACTTTAGCTGATTATATTATTTATTATGGGGTTGAATTATATAATAAAACAGATAAGTTAGAAGAATATTACAAACCAACATCATATCAACAAATTATTGATGAACAAAAATATATAAAATTAGGTGATACAAATAAGATAAAAATAGTTGGTATTATAGATGATGATTTATCGGAATATGAAGAACTTAAAAATATTAAGTATGTTGAAATGAATGAAAAAAATGAAAAACTTTTAGATAAATTTATTAGTATTTATGGTGATAAAGTTGATAAAATTTATGTCATTAAAGATTTTTCAAAACAAATTAATTTATTGCCAAATAATATAATAAATCAAAATGATTTCTTATTCTCATTTGTAAATAATAATAGTGAAAAACCAATTAACTCAACAATCTCATTATTAACTAGCAATGCTAATATTACTGATGGGAATATTATAAATAATCCAAAGTTATTACAAAATAAGGAAATAATTATTAATCAATCTTATTTAGATTTTATTTCTGATAATGAGTTTTCAAATGGATTAAATAATTGGATTAGCAAACATTCAAATAATTTGGAAATTGATAATTTAACTTATGAATATATTAATAATTATTTAATTCAAAATAATATAATTAATTCAAATCTTGATATAAAAGTAACTGATTATAGTAATAAAGTTAATAAAACTAATCCAACGATAATAGAAGATGTTAAAATAGTTGGATATAGTTTTGATGATATCATATATATGTCTAGTGATATTTTAGAAAAATATATAAGTGATATTAAAGAAATTACAAAATTACTTATATATAGTGATAATCAAAAAGAATTAGAGCATATTTTTACTTTAATACCTATAAATGATAATGAGTTTACAACTGAAACAATTTTTTCAAAAAATATAATAAACACAACTTATTTACTAGATAATATATCAATTATAGCCTTTTATTGCAGTATAGTATTCTTAATTTTTTCAATAATTTTGTTAATTAATTTTATAAATAATACGATAAATGATAATAAAAAACAAATTGGAATTTTAAGAGCATTAGGAACTTGTAAAAAGGATGTCTTTAAAATATTTTTCTTGGAGGGATTTTTAATTGGAATAATTTCTATTATTTTTTCTATAATTATTTGTTATATATGCTATATAGTTGGTAATTCAATTTTTATGCAACAATTATTCTTTGAATTTAAGCCAATTGTATTTACATTGGATTTAGTAATAACAATTATTATATATGTTTTAGTTGTTATACTAATATCAACATTTATTTCAACTTTAAAAATTTCCAGTATGAAACCTATAGATGCAATATTAGATAAATAATATAAATTATTATAAAAATGTATTTTATTAAAAAAAAGGATTATCAATTTGAGAAACTGCTGAAAAAGTAGTTAAAATAAAAACTGATACTTAGAATTATTTTCTGTTTATCAGTTTTTTTAATTCTGTTCACAATATTACTTATGTTAGTTTGAAATATATTACTTATATGGGGTTTCAAAAGCAAATTTTCCTTTGTATACATCGTTATGTAGTATGTTACAAAAATCCATTAGTTACAAAGACTTTTTTAATTTTTGCTTTTTTATATCCATAATTATTAGCTAATTGTGTTTTTTATTGCAGCAAAAATTTGTAAAAACATTAAAAAGAATCAGTGTATAAAAGTTAAGGAATTTATGAGATACTATTGAAAAAATTAACAACTATTTATAAACTGTCCAACTTTCGGGGTTCAGTTCAAAATAGTTAGTTTTTTTATACAATAATACTGTTGATTACTTTAACAGTATATAATATAATATTGTTAGAAATAAGGTGTTATAATGAAATATTATTGTATTGGAATAAAAGGCGCAGGAATGAGTACATTAGCGCAAATACTATATGATTTAGGTAATGAAGTAATAGGTTATGATGATGTCAAATATTATAAATTTACAGAAGATGGATTAATAAAAAGAAATATAAAAATTTATAATGATCAAAATCACGATTTGGATAAAGATACTATTGTAACTTACTCGGCAGCATTTTCTCCTAATCATCCTGAAATAAAAAGAGTTAAATCATTAGGATTAAAAATAGTAAAATATCATGAAATTTTAGGTAATATAACTTCAATGTTTAAAACAATCTCAGTTTGTGGAACACATGGAAAGACAACAACTTCATCAATGATTACTCATATTTTAAAAAATACAATAGGGTGTAATTATTTTATTGGTGATGGAACAGGTCACGCAGATTTAAAAAACAAATTATTTGTTATTGAATCTTGTGAATATAAAAAACATTTTTTAGCGTATCATCCATCAATAACAGTAATTACAAATATAGAAAAAGAGCATATGGAATGCTACAATAATCTTGATGAAATAATTTCTACGTTCAGTGAATTTGCAAATAAATCAAATAAAATAATTGCCTGTGGTGATGATGAAAACATTCGAAAAATCAAAACTGATAAAGATATAATTTATTATGGATTTGATGAAAATAATGATATAGTTGCTAAAAATATTGTATTAAATTCTGATGGTAGTAGTTTTGATGTTTATTATAATAAAGAATTTTATGGTCACTTTTTAATACCACTATATGGTAATCATATGGTTTTAAATGCCCTTGCTAGTATAGTAATTGGTATTTTAGAAGGTATTGATTATAAAAAAATATATGATTTATTATTAACATTTAAAAATGCTAAAAGAAGATTTTATGAAGAAAAAGTTGGAAGCAATATTATAATAGATGACTATGCTCATCATCCAACTGAAATTAGTGCAACTTTATCATCTTGTAGACAAAAATATCCAGATAAAAAACTTATAGCAATTTTTAAACCAAATACTTATTCAAGGACAAAAGATTTTAAGAATGATTTTATTAATGTTTTAAATGAGGCAGATAAAGCATACATTACACCGATAGAGTGTAATAGGGAAAATGCTTCAGATTATCCAAATATAACATCACAAATTATTTTGGATGGTCTTAAAAATGGTGAGCTTATAACTGATGATGAAATATCTAAATTAGATAATTATGAAAACTCAGTTTTATGTTTTATGAGTTGTGCAAGCGTTTCGCATTTAATTGAAAATTATAAGAATTTAAAAAAATAAATATTCGCCTTCGAATATTTATTTCATTATAGGCTTATTTTTGTATTCTTGTTCTATCATTAAACTTTGTTTATTATAATCAAAAATACTAGCATAAATAGCGTTTACTCTAAATTCTAATTCTAGTAATCCTTTTCCTTTAGAATAATTACTAATAACAGGTATATCAACTTCTTTTTTTATTTTATTTAAATAGCCCTGACCATTTTCGTTAAATCCCAGTACACGAATATAAATATTTTTGATAGCAGCAGCAGCTTCTTCCTTAGTAAATCCACATAAAATATGGAATAACATTCTTTGAACTTTGTTATATGTATATCTTTTTGTTTTTATTTTTTTTACTAAATCTTCCATACTGTAACAAGAGTATATTGCTTTTTTTATACGATTTTCAATTCCCTCATCAACTGTTTGATATCTATCTAAACAATTAATTTCTGATATTATTTTGCATTTTAATAACGGAAAGTATTTTTCTTTATTAATTGTTTTATCAAGAAATTTTAAAGAATACTTTGGCATATATGGTTGAATACTAATATTATTTCTAATTGCTTCACGAATAGTTAAGGCACTAACTATTTTTTTATTAAAATCAATTGATTTATAACTATTTGTTCTTTTTATGGAAATTGGTTTAATTTTGCTTTTTTGTTTTTTTATTTCTTTTATATAACTTAAACCTAAAATATCATTTGGACTATTTACTGTTTTTCCGCATATATCCTTTAATGCTTTTGACATTGCAGAAGGATAGTTAATACCAGTATCCATATATTCTTTTAATTTTTCAGTAAAGACTGGATCGTTTATTTGAGTGTCAGCGAGTTTTGATAAAAATTTAATGTCATTGCACTCACTACCAAAAACTAATTTATTTGCTTTTAGACTTGTTAATATTTTAATTGCGCCATAAGCAAAAATATCTGCCGACTGAGTTGCAAATTGAAAAGGAAGTTCAATTACTAAATCAACTCCATAATGTAGTGCGATTTTAGTTTTATCCCATTTATTGATAACACTTATATCACCACGTTCAAGAAAATTTCCACTCATTACTAATATAATTAAAGAGTCTGGGTATTTTTTTTTGATTTGTCTAATATGATATAAATGTCCATTATGAAATGGATTATATTCACAAATGATACCAATAATTTCCATATAATCACCATTACCATATTAGCACATTTATTAAGTTTTTACAACTTGCTTATTAGTTTAATTTAAGTTATAATGGATGTGGTGAGATTATGAATATAGATATTACTAAGTTAAAAAATTCAGTTGTTAAAGTGATTGAAGTAGATGAGGTAGCTAATTTTAATGAAGAAGATATTAAAAAAGCCGATATGTTAGATTTAAAAGATGTTAAGGTAACTGGTCAAATTAGTAAAAATAATTTAGATTCATATAATGTTTATTTGAAAGTTAGTGGTGAAATGATTTTACCGTGCGCTATAACTTTGAAGCCTGTAAATTATCCTTTTAACATCGAAATAGATGAAATTTTTTCTGAAGATGCCAGTGAAATGTCAAAAAAAATAAAAAAATTTGAAAATACTATTGATATTTTACCAATTGTATGGGAAAATATATTAATGGAAATTCCCATGAGAGTTGTAAGTCCTGATGCCTCTTTAGAAAAAGTAGAGGGTAATGGTTGGAAATTAGTTACAGAGGATTCAGAATTTGAAAATCCAGAGTTAGCTAAACTTAAGGACTTATTAAAATAAGAAAGAGGTGTTAAAGTGGCTGTACCATTTAGAAAAGTAAGTAAAACACGTGGAAGAAAACGTCGTACTCATTATAAGATTGTTGAAAATGCAACAGTTAAATGTCCAAAATGTGGTGAACCAGTAAGACCACACAGAGTATGCGCTAAATGTGGAACATACAAAAATAAAGAAGTAGTAAAAACAACTGAAGAATAGTTGTTTTTTTTCTGATAATTTAAAAAAATATTTACTTTTATTTAATTTAAAGATATACTTATTATAGGTGATGATATGAAAAAGAATGGATTTACACTTGCAGAATTATTAGGAGTTATTGTTATACTAGCCGCAGTTGCACTAGTTGCTTTTCCACCAATTATAAATCAAATAAAAAAATCACGCGGTGAGTTAGATGATGCGTTAAATAAGCTTATATATAGTGCTTCTAATCAATATTTAGAGGATAGGAACTATAACTTAGAAGGTAGTAGTTATTGTATTAAACTTAGTGTTTTAGTTAATGATGGAAAACTAGTTGAACCAATTACTGATTCAAAAGGAAATGTTTTAAGTTTAAGTTCAATATTTTATATTAAATATCCTGCTTTAACAGAAAGTAGTAATATTACTTATGAATTACATGATAATGATTCAGGATTAGATTGTACAACAAAAATATATAATTAAAAATTGATTTTATCAGTTTTTTTTTGCGCAGAAAAGTTTAGAATAATTCCAATCATAATCATAAAAAGTATTAAACTAGATCCTCCATAACTTATGAATGGTAATGTAATACCAGTAATAGGCATTAATCCAAAAGTCATTGCGATATTTTGAAATTGCTGAAAAATTAATATTCCAAGTACTCCAGAAATAAAATATTTATTTAGTTTGTTTTTTGTCTCTTTTGCTATATATATAATTCTCAAATCAAATATAGTTAAAATTGTTATTAAGAAAATACTTCCAATAAATCCTGTACTACTAGCGTAAACTGCAAAAATAAAATCGGTTTGTGCTTCTGGAAAATAAAGTGGTACGTTTTTAATGCCTCTACCAAATAAGCCACCGCTTCCAATAGAAACAAGGCCTTTTTCAAGTTGGTATCCATCCTTTTTTGACCAATCTAATAATCTATTTATTCTTAAAAAAAAGTCGTCTCCTAAAATACTTTTAAATGCTTCCATATCTAAAAAATAAAGTGATACAATTGCGATTATAATTGAAGCAACAATAAAAAATAAACATAAAAACCATCCATATCTAATTCCACTAATTAATAAAATAATGAGAGTTATTAAAAGATATATTAAAACATTACCAGTATCTGGTTCTAGAAATGTTAATATACTTGGTACTAAAACAATTAATCCTATTTTAATTAAAAGAATAAATTCATCTAAAACACTGGGATTTTTATTATCCTTATTAAAATTATCAACTTCCTTAGAAAGTAAAATAATTAATACCAATTTCATAAATTCACTTGGTTGAAATGATCCAATTCCATATATTTCAAACCAACATTTTGCGCCATTGATAGGTTTTCCTATTATTAATAATAACAGTAATAATAAGTTTCCAATTATATAAAATATCCATATATGATTAAAAATCCAATTAATATTGAATTTTAAAATAATTATGATTATTAGAAACCCAAGTATATACCATAACGCTTGCTTTACGTATAGATTTTGTAAATAATTTGGTAATATATTTTGAGCACTGTAAATAGTTAAAATACTTATTATAGATAATATAATTAATAGAAAAAGAAGTTGTTTATCAAAATTTCTTTTAGTCATTTTTTTCACCTAAATATATTTTGGGCAAAAATAATATAAATATTAATAAAAATATTGTTAAAAAGTACAAAAAGTGTTAAAATAATTGTATAAATCGATGAGAAAGCTAAGTAATAAATAAATATTTTAAAGAGAGTTAGTGGTGGGTGTAAACTAATAATATTTTTTATGAAATCTACTTTCAGAGAGAAATGCAAACATTTCCGGCCTAGCCGTTATCAAAATTAAGACTATTAATAGGATGGTACCGCATATTTTTATGCTCCTATAAATAGTCTTTTATTGTAAGAGGTGAAAAAAATGAATGAAAAATTTATAAATTATCGAAATTTATATCCTGAGTTTTTATATGACAGTTATGAAATTCAGAATAATGTTGATAATTATACCATTATTTATAATTATATAATTCCTTCTTTGGAAAAATTTAACCATAAAATTATTATTCCAAAATATATTGTAAAAAGGAAAAATATTGATGACGATTTTCTTAACAGTATTGTTTTTCATTTAGGAATAGTAGAAGCTATTAGTTATTATAAGTGTGTTTGTTCTAAAAACTTTGTTATAAAGTGTGGATCTTTATGTATAGAGCAAGCTATGTGGTATAAAAAACTTTATTATAATGGTTTAGGTGAATTTTTATATCGAAACAATATTGAAATTAATGAGGAAGAATTTGTTAATTTTATCTTTAATGATGATTATAAATTTTCAAAAGTTAGTTTTGAAAGTAATGGCAATTTAATTTGTGTTGGTGGTGGTAAAGATTCTTGTGTAAGTTTGGAATTGTTAAAAAATGAAAAACATAATTCTTGCTTTCTTATGAATGCAAAGAGACCTATGTTAGAGTGTGCAAAAGAAGCAGGAATTTTAGAATCTGATATTTATTGCGTTGATAGAATTATAGATAAAGAAAAATTGATTAAATTAAATAATGAAGGATTATTAAATGGTCATATTCCAATTAGTTCTGTAATCGCATTTTTATCTTATTTGGTTGCTTATTTATCTCAAAAAAAATATATAGTATTATCCAATGAATGTAGCGCTAATGAAAGTTATGTTAAGGGAAAAAATATTAATCATCAATATTCTAAAAGTTATGAATTTGAATCTGATTTTTATAATTTTACAACTACTTACTTTAGTAGTGATATAAAATATTTTAGTTTATTAAGACCTTTAAGTGAATTAGAAATTAGTTATATATTTTCTAAATTAAAAAATTATCATTCAATTTTTAAAAGTTGTAATTTAGGAAGTAAATATGAAAATTGGAAATGGTGTTTAAATTGTTCAAAATGTTTATTTGCCTATATAATATTAAGTCCTTTTTTAACTTGTAAAGAATTAAATAATATATTTGGTGAAAATTTATTAGATAAAAAAGATTTGTTAAATGATTTTATTGGATTAATAGGTGGAGCTGATTCTAAACCATTTGAATGTGTTGGAACATATGATGAAGTTATATATTCTATTAATAAAGTATTGGGTAAATATTTAAAAAATAAGGAAACATTACCATATTTACTAGAATATTATTATAATAAATATTGTTATAAGGAATTAGATGATAGTATTTTAAAAACTTATAATAAAGATGATATTTTAAAAGAATTTGGTCTAGTCAAAGATAAAAAAACAGTTTTATTTTTTGCTGGTGGCGAATTTGGTCTTGGAAAGAGTACAACTACAGAAGTATTAAAGACTTTTGCTGAAGATTTCAATGATTTACAAATAGTTGCTATTGCAGGCAGAAATGAAAGTATGAAGAAAAAATTTGAAGATATAGTTAACTCTTCAGGCAGGCAAGATTCTATTAAAGTTCTTGATTATACAAATAAAGTCCCAGAACTAATGAGTATATCTGATTTAGTTGTAACTAAACCAGGTGGTCTCACAACTACCGAAAGCTTGGTTTCTAATTTGCCTATTCTAATAATTAACCCTATTCCTGGTCAGGAAGAAGAGAATGCTAAATTTTTAGAAGATAATGGTGTTGGTATTTGGATAAAGAAAAATGATAATATAAAAGAAAAATTAGAAATTATATTAAAAGATTCTAAAAAATTAGATGAAATGAAAAATCATATTAGAGAACTTTCTAAACCAAACTCAACTGAAAACATCTGTAAAACTATATTAAATGACTAACTATAATAAAGCAGAGCAACTCCGCGCGGGCGGACAGGGTCGTCCGCCCCTACATAAAATAATTTGTTATAATTTCCTATTATATAAAAGAGAAGAATGCTATTTCTAGCATCCTTCTTTCTTTCCGCCAATTTCCACAAGTTTAAATTGTGGTTCATCGGCTCCGCCTTTTTTCTGATTCTTCTCTTTCTTTGGTTTAGGGATATATTCCTTTACCCAAGGTTCCGGACTAATACAATCCTTCCTTATGCAACGAATTGAGAAAGTTTGTCTATTTAAATAGATAACTTCTCCTTCAGAAGTACAAATATAGCTTTCACCTCTTCCTTTAACATCCTTTAAGCTGTTTAGTAGAATATCATGTTTTTTTCCTATTACAAGATACCTTGCATAAGGACATTG
>OLHA01001203.1_pt1 | contig 14317 bp, 10 predicted proteins | sample 1605961 | NCBI WGS metagenome assembly OLHA01 (sample SAMN03283288) | human gut metagenome | biome: human-associated habitat; material: feces | host: Homo sapiens | place: Peru | collected 2012
CAAAACTGTAGGTATCAAAAATGTTAAGAATAAAAGAAGAATATATGAATTTGAAAAATATAAATTAGAACTTTCAAATAATATAAGCTATAAAATAAACGATTCTTACAACGGAAAAGAAGTTATTATTGGAATAAGACCCGAAAATATTTTACTTCATAAAGAAAAAATAAGCGAAAGTTATATAGAAGCTATAATCGATGTAATCGAAATGGTAGGTTCTGAAAGTTATTTATATTCAAATATAGGCGAAACTCAAATTACGATAAGAATAAACTCAAATGACGATTTTAAAAGAGACGAAAAAGTTTATATGGAATTAGATATGAATAAAATGCATATATTTGACAAAGAAACTGAAGAAAATATTTTATAATAAATAATTGAAAATAATATTAAAAAATAGGAATGCATAATAACTATGCATTCCTTTTAAATAATATAAATTACCGCTTGCTATTCTTACTATTTTAATTTGGGCCAAAAAGATTTATTAGCTTCTATTAATTCGTCCAATATCTTTTTAGCGACTTCCACGCTTGGAATTGTTTTAGACATAGATAAAGCCTGCCACATTTTAAGATACGAGCCTTCTATCCAAGCGTCAACAACTAATTTTTCAACCGCAACTTGTTGTTCCATTAATCCTTTATTAAATCTTGGTATCTCTCCCATAACCAAAGGCTCTGGACCTTCAGAACCGACTATACAAGGAATTTCAACCATAGCCGTTGGGTCAAAATTTATTATAGAACCGTTATTTTGAACTATAAGAAGCATTCTTTCGTTTGTGTTATTACTTATAGCGCATGCTAAATCTACTATATAAGTCGCATGTCCTCCGACTTCAAAAATAGAATCTTTAGCCGTTCCATCTTTGGTTATTCTTCTGCATTCGCCGAAAACTCTTTTTTCTCTTCCGTCTCTAACCATGTCAGTTCTAGTATATTTTATATCCGAATGACTAACTACATAATCGGGAAATAGATAATATTTAAAATAAGTATTTGGCATAAAATCTGGCGAAATAGCCCAAGTGTCTTTAGCTTTTTCGTAAGTTGAACGCCAATCTTCATCCATATGAGAGGCATCTAAATTAGGATGCAAATAACCATGTTTTGAAACATGCTCTTTTAAAATAGGCATCAAATCTTTTCCCGTGCTTTTTTCTCTTATGCTCGTCCACCATCCAAAGTGATTTAATCCGAAATATCTAACTTGCATTTCTTTTCTAGATTTTAATCCGCATATAACCGCCATATAATCTTCTATTCCTACAGGCATATCGCAAATATTTAAAACTTTTGAATTTGGCTTTAATCTTCTGCAAGCTTCCGCAACTATAGCTGCAGGATTAGAATAATTAAGCATCCAAGCGTCAGGAGAATATTTTTCCATAAAGTCTATAAGTTCTAAAACTCCGCCTATAGAACGCATACCGTAAGCCATTCCTCCAGCTCCGCATGTTTCTTGTCCAACGCATCCATATTTCAAAGGAATTTTTTCATCAAGCGAACGCATTTCGTATTTTCCTACTCTTATATGAGCCATAACGAAATCGACTCCCGTGAATGCTTCTTTAGGGTCGGTAGTAAAACTAAATTTTATATGCGGCGCTCTTTCTTTCATTATGATAGCGCATGCATTTCCTACAATCGCCTGTCTTTCCGCGTCATTGTCATACAATTTTAACTCGGATAAAGGAAATCTTTCCTCTTCGCTTAAAAGCATTAAAAGTATTTCGGGAGTAAATGTGCTTCCTCCTCCCGCTATAACAACCGAATGTTTCTTCATTTTTTATACTCCTTAATTTAATTTATTTTTTATTTTATAAAATTTAAAAACTATTCGTTATTTTTTTCATTCAATAATTGTTCAAATTTAGTTCTCACCTGCGGAACGGAAAGCCCGACTATAATTTGAATCAAATTGCCTTTTTTCATTATGCCATGCGCTCCACCTTCTTTAAATACTTCCGCATCTTTAACTATTTCCATATCTTTTACGGTTACTCTCAATCTCGTGGCGCAGTTTGTAACATCGGCTATATTTTCAATTCCTCCCAAAGCTTCCAAATACGCTTTAGCCTGCTCTTCAAAGCCTGATTTTTTATTTTTTTCTTTTTCTTTATAATCGGATTTTCTATATAATTTTGTTTGAGCGCCTCCTCTTCCTGGAGTTGATATATTAAATTTGAGTATTAAAAATCTGAATACTAAAAACCATATTCCCGTAAATATCAATCCTATTATTATATTGGCTATAACTACGGAAGCATGATTTTTTAAGTCGAATATCCAATTTTGAGTTATAAATTGTATCAAACCAGCTCCAAAATTTCCCGATACTCCTCCTATTTCAAATAAAGCCGTAGACAAAGAAGCGGCAAGTATAGAATGAACAAAAAACAAGAAAGGCGATATAAATAAAAAAGTAAATTCCAAAGGCTCTGTTATTCCTACTAAAATTGAAGTTAGAGTAACGGGAATAAGTAAAGCTGCCATTTTCTTTCTGTTTTCTTTATCGGAACAAAAATATATAGCCAAAGCTAAACCAGGCGCTCCAAATACTTTAGATTGTCCATGCAATGCAAAAGCTCCTTGAGGAAAAATCTGTTTTAGAGGCTCTATCATATTTGAAAATTCCGAAACATGTGACGCCCAATAAGACTCTATTCCTCCAGGAACTACCGCGGGACCGTAAATAAAAGGACCGTATATAAAATGATGCAAACCCGTAGGTATTAATAATCTTTCTAAAAAAGTATATATAAAAACTCCTACTCCGCCAGAACTTGCTAAAAATCCTTGCATAGAATTTATTAAAGATTGTATTTTGGGCCAGATTAAGCATGTTAACAAAGCTAAAATTAACATGCATCCAAAACCGACTATATGAACGAAAGAAGTCCCTTGAAAAATTCCCAAATAATCGGGTAATTTTGTTTCATAAAATCTATTATGTAGTAGAGTCATGGTTAATCCTACTAAAATCGCTCCAATTATATTAGTGTCCAAAGTTTTAATGCCCGCTATTAAAGCCAAACCGCTTGTTCCTCCGACATCTTGAGTAAAATCTACTCCGAAATAAGGACCGTAAAAACCAAGTATAGAGGCTATAAAATAATTAAACGATAAATAACATATTAAAGTAGCCAATATGCATCTTTCTGGAGCAATTTTTGAAAGTCCGATAGGTATTCCTAAACAGAAAAATAGAGGCATATTTCTAAAAATAGTCCATCCTCCTTCTTCTATTGTTGAAACCGCTCTATAAAACAAACCTTCAGGATTCGCCAAATTACCTACAAAAGTTTTGTCTTTAAAAATAATGGTTAGTCCTACTACTATACCCGAAAAAGAAAATAGCAGAACGGGAACGAACATAGCCGCTCCAAATCTTTGAAATTTTTCTCTTAAGTTTATTTGTAATCCCATAATATAAACCTCGATAATTTATTTAATATTAAAAAATGATATTTTAATCTATATATAAATATGTATCTGTATGTTTGAAGAATAAACATAATCCTTGAGAATCTAAAAATCGAAATAGAAAAAATAATTAAAATATAAAATATATACTTATTGTATTGTATTGTATTGTATTGTATTGTATTGTATTGTATTGTATTGCGCATAAATTTTCTACTAATTTTTAATTTGATTAATTATAACATATTTAATAAAAATGTCAAATTTATTGTAAAAAATATTATTCCTTTATTGCATATAACTATTGAAATTATTACTAATTATAGTATAATAAAAATAAAAGTTCTTTTTAGGGGTAAACTATGATAAAAGTAGAAAATATCACTAAAAGATTCAAAAATCGAACGGTTTTAAAATCAATTTCATTCCAAATTGAAAAAGGCGAATTTGTATCTATAATCGGACCTAGCGGTTGCGGTAAAACTACGCTTTTAAAAATGATTAACAGACTAATAAAGCCAACTTCGGGCAAAATTTATATAAACGGAGAGAATATATACGATAAAGACCCGATAACTTTAAGAAGAAATATGGGGTATGTTATACAGCAAAACGGATTATTTCCGCATATGACTATTAAAGATAATATTGAAATCATACCGAAACTTGAAAAAAAGAAATCGGAAGAAATATATAAAAGAACAATAGAACTTATGAATATGGTTGATTTGAATCCCGATGAATATTTGAATAGATATCCTTCGGAGTTAAGCGGAGGAGAACAGCAGAGAATCGGAGTTGCAAGAGCTTTTGCAAACGATACCGATATAGTTTTAATGGACGAGCCTTTTAGCGCATTAGACCCAATTACGAGAACCGATTTACAAAACGAACTTTTAAATCTGCAATCGAAATTAAATAAAACTATAGTATTTGTAACGCATGATATGGACGAAGCTTTAAAACTTTCAAATAAAATATGTTTAATGAAAGACGGCGAGATAATTCAATTTGACGAACCCGAAAAAATATTAAAAGAGCCTGAAAACGAATATGTAGAATCTTTTGTAGGAAAAAATAGAATTTGGGATAATCCCGAATATATAAGAGCGCAAGATATAATGACGAATATTAATAGTAATTTTGGCATAACGGGATTTTTTACTTTAATTGCAAACAAAGGAAAATATAAAAAAATTCCTAAAATTAAATATGACGAAAATATAACTTCGATACTTAAAATATTGGACGAAAACAAAGCGGAAAGTTTGCATGTTATAAACGAAAATAAAAAAATTATTGGAATAATAACTCAAAACGAACTTGTGGCAATATTAAATCAAAAATTTATTAAAGAGGATGCGATTAAGGAGATAAACTGTTGAATATAATATCGGAATTCTTAATATATGTTATAGAACAGAGAAATGAAATATTTACTCTTTTATTTCAGCATATAAGATTAACCGTATTTTCAGTAATATTTTCAATAATGCTTGGCGTTCCTTTGGGAATATTAATAAAATATGTCAAAAAACTCAATAAACCTATTTTAGGATTTGCAAATATAGTTCAAGCGATACCGAGCATGGCGCTTTTAGGAATATCGATTCCAATATTAGGAATAGGCTCGGCTCCAGCAATATTTATGGTTATATTATATTCTTTACTTCCAATAATAAAAAATACATATACGGGACTTTCAAATATAAGCCCTCAAATATTAGAAGCTGCAAAAGGAATAGGATTAACAAAAACTCAAAGATTATTTAAAATACAAATTCCTTTATCTCTTCCCGTTATAATGGCGGGAATAAGAGTTTCGGCTGTAACTTCGGTTGGTTTAATGACTATAGCCGCTTATGTCGGAGCTGGAGGATTAGGTTATTTGGTATTTGCTGGAATAAGAACTATTAATAATTATCAAATATTGGCTGGCGCAATTCCCGCTTGTCTGCTCGCTTTACTTGTAGATTATGTTTTTTCTATAATAGAAAGATTGGTAACGCCGATTAGCTTGCAGGCAAACGAAACAATAAAAAGAAAAGAATTAGAAGATAAAAGAAAAAAAGATAAAATTATTATATATGTCGTTATAATTATCACTCTAATTTTAAGCGCCACTCAAATAATAAAATTAAACATAAATAAGAGAGATACTATAACGGTTTCTTCTTTAATGTTTACCGAACAGTTGATATTAGGAAATATGGTTTCAGATTTAATTGAAGCGAATACGGATTTAATAGTCGATAGAAAATTAGCGCTTGGCGGAACTCAAATAGTTTTTCAGGCTTTAGATAAAGGCGATATTGATTTATATGTAGATTATACGGGAACAATGTTTGCAAGTTTGCTTAATTATAATCCGACTAACGATTCCGATTTTGTATATAATATAGTTAAAAAAGATATGAAGAGCAAATATAATATTGAAACTTTAGAGCCTTTTAATTTTAATAATACTTATGTTCTTGCCATAAGAAAAGAAACTAAAGAAAGATATAATATCAAAACTATTAGCGATATGAGATTTGCATCTAAAAATTTAAAATTCTGCGGAACTATAGAGTTTATGAATAGAGTCGATGGAATAATAGGACTTACAAATTTTTATTTATTAGATTTTAAAGATTATGTCGCTATAGACGATGCTCCAAGATATATTGCTTTAGATTCTAAAGAAGTCGATGTTATAACCGCATTTTCTACGGACGGATTATTAAAAAAATTCTCTCTTATAACTTTAGAAGATAATAAAAATTTCTTTCCGCCTTATTATGCCGTTCCTTTTATAAGAGCCGACACTTTAAATAAATATCCTGAAATTGCGGAGATTCTTAAAAAATTGGGCGATTTGCTTGACGAGGAGACGATGATAGAATTAAATTATCAAGTTGATGAAATGCAGAAAGACCCTAAAGAAGTTGCGCGGGAATTTCTTATAAAAAATAATTTGATATAGTTTTGTTATTTTCATAATATATTAAAAAATATATAAACGCTTGACAAAAATATTAAAATAATTTAAAATTATTCCATTATGGTTAATATATTATTATTTAAACAGTCGCCAGTCGCCAGTCGCCAGTCGCCAGTCGCCAGTCGCCAGTCGCCAGTCGCCAGATTATTTTAAATTTTGCGATTTATTTTTATTGCAAAAAATTATTAAAGTCATATTCAAATTATCTTTTGACTTTGGAAAGTTTATTTATGGATAAAATCATTTATTCAAATGTTTTGATAAATTTTAATTTTAAAGGAGGTCGTAAATGACAAAAAATTCATTAAACGCTTTAAAAAAGCAAATTTTTAAGAGGTTAAAATTATTTATAATTTCTATAACTTTGATATTTGTTTGCGCCAATAATATTTTCGCTCAAAATATCGAAGAGAAAAAAGAAGAAGAGAAAAAGGAAAATAAAGCTTGGGATTCCGTGAAAGGACGAAGTTTATTCGGCATTAATTTTGCACCAACTTTATATGCGGGAATTTTCAATTTGATGGTAGATAAAGTTAAATTGAGCGTGGACAATTTTGGAACGACTGCTAATTTAAAAAATTACGCTTTCGGTTTGGGTTTCAGTTATGATTTTGCTCCGCTTAATTTTATGTCAGTGGGATTAGATATAGGTTTTTCTATAGGCGAGATAAAATCGGGCGAAGATAGATTAAGTTTTTACACTATCCCTTGGTCTTTAAATGTAAAATTTTTCGTTTTCAAAAAAGCTCCTTTTGGTTTCTTTTTATCTCCTCGAATTGGCGGAACTGCCGTATCTATGAAAAGTTATGGTCCAAATATGACTGCAAAAGGATTTAACGGTTTTTATTCTCAAGGAGGATTTTATTTATCTTTTGAATTAGGATGGCGAATACAATTATTTCCAAAAAGAGGCGCCGATTGGCCAGTTCAAGTCGGTATAGATATTTCTTTATTTGATATAGGTTATTATGTAGCGCCTTGGACTTCGGCTATGACTTCAACTCAAGAATTTGCAAGTTTAAAACAATTTGAAAAATTTCTTAATATGAGATTGTTATTATTGCCGAGACTTGGAATAACTTTAAGATTTTAAAAATATAAAATTAAAAATTAAGCCTATTCGTATTTTATAATGCGTATAGGCTTTTTTATTCCGAAAATTATTTATATCTTAAATTATTATTTAAAATTAAATTAAAATGAAAAATAATATTATAAAAATTTTAGACGAAAAAATATTATACGAAGATAAAAATTTTTATCCAGCTTTTCCAAGTATAGTTTGTCTTGAAAAAAATAAATATTTAATTAGTTTTAGATTAGCTCCAAAAACAGAAAAAAATTATTCTCATTTGCATTCTTTAAGCAAAGCGATTGTATCGGTGATTTATAAAAATAAAATTACAAAAATGTTTGAATTAGGCGAAGACGATTGCGCGGCAAAACAAGACCCGCAATTATTTAGAGTAGATAATAAAACAATATTGGCTTATTATTTTAGATATTCTTTTCATCCTCTAAACGAAAAAAAATTATTTAAAAATTATACTTTTATAGAATATAATAATTCTATAGCCTTGCTTGACGGAATTGGTTTATGCATAAGCGAAGATAACGGAAAAACTTTTTCAAAACCGAATATAATAAAATTAAATAACGAAATGAAAAATTTTGCCATAAGAGGAAATATGATAAAAATCGGAAACGAAATTTTAGCTCCGATTTACGCTTATAAAAAAACTTCAAATAAAAGCAAAAATGAGAAATATCAATGTTATATAATAAGCTCAAAAGATTTTATTAATTGGAAAATTAAAACTTTATTATGCGAAAGCGAAATTAAAAATAATAAAAGAATAGAATATCTTGAACCTTCTCTACTTGCATATAAAAATAATATAATTGCATTTATAAGAACTCATTATAATAACGAATACGGTTATACTTCAATATCGTATTCAAAAGACAAAGGAAAAACTTTTTCAAAACCCGCCTCTACAAATATAAAAGGTTATCCTTTAAATCCGTTAATTTTAAATAATAAAAAAATTCTTTTAACTTACGGTTATAGATTAAAACCTTACGGAATAAGAGCGAAGATTTTAGACAAAATTGAAAATAAAAACATAATTGAAAATATTAATAATTCCAAAGAGTTGATAATAGAAGATAAAATAAAAAATGCAGATTGCGGTTATCCTTCTTGCATTAATGACGGTAATAATATAATATGCGTATATTACGGTTGCAAAGAAAAAAGCAATACAAGAAAAATATATTTGAAAAGATTTATTTTAAATTAAAAAAAGGACTTATTTATGAAAGATAAAGATATAATGGATATTGAAGTTTATCAAATAAAAAGTAATAAATGGCAAATTATAAACGAAGAGAAAAATATTATATTAAAACTTTTAGCTTATAAATTATCTTCTTGGGCTGACGATACTTATTTAAAAGTTATTATAAATAAAGAAACAAAACTAAAAAATATAATCATAGAATGGAATTGCGCCGATTTAGTATTTGAAACTCATAAAACTTTTTTTAAATTTGATAATGAACTTCCCGATAATTTAGATTGTAAGGCAAGCGAAGATAAAAAAAGTTCAATCATTATAGACGCCGATTATGTTTATTATAATTTATTGGATTATAATTTATTAATAGTCCGCTCCTCTCTTGAAAAAAGCAAGACAACGAGAATATTTGATATTAGCAAATTTAGAGAAGTTATTAAAAATATTAATTAATATATACAATAGAAATATTTTAATTAGACATTTTGATTGAAATAAAATTATTATTTAAGTAAAAATTATCATTTTTTTATAAATTGACAAGTATAAATTATTTCTATATACTGTAATATATGTTTAAATTAAAAAAAATATTTTATACAAAAATAAACAGAATAAAAGATAATTATATCGAGGCAAAAAATATTATTAGAGATAAAAATATTTTTTCTAAAATTATAAATTATATATTCTTTATTTTAAAATGCGTTTGGGAGTTTAAATCTGAAATATTAATTGTAATCTCCGTTTGTATATTGATAATGTATTTATTTATTTCAGTCTATTCAAAAAAATATATTTATAATTCTATTGAAAAAATTCCATATAACGATGTCGCTTTGGTTTTGGGAACGAGCAAATATTTATATGACGGAAGAGTTAATATGTATTTTAAATTTAGAATGGATGCTGCATACGAATTATATAAAAACGGAAAAATAAAATTTATTCTTGTAAGCGGAGATAATAGGCATATATCCTATAATGAGCCTAGACAAATGCGTTTAGATTTAATAAGACGAGGAGTCGATAAAAAACATATATTTTTAGATTTTGCGGGATTTAGAACGAGAGATTCTATTATAAGAGCGAATAAAGTTTTCAGCCTCACTAATTTTACTATAGTCTCTCAGCCTTTCCATAATGAGAGAGCGATTTTGATAGCGAGACAAAAAAATATAAAAGCAATCGGATATAATGCGCGCAATGTTAGAAAATTATACAGAATAAGACAGTTTCCGAGAGAAATTGGAGCGAGAGTTTTAATGATATTCGATATTATTTTTAATAAACCGCCAAAATTCTACGGAGATAATATTATTATAGAAGAGCAAAAAGAATTAGCAAATAAAAATAGCAATAAAATAGACAAAAATAAATTTAGATAAGGAGAATTAAATGACATCTCAATTACTTACTCAACTGCTTCAGGCTTTATCTCTGCTTTCCGTTTTATTATTAATTGGAACTTTTTTAAGAGCGAAAGTTAAATTATTTCAAAGTTTATATTTGCCCGCTTCGGTTATAGGCGGCTTTATAGGAATGATAATCTCGCCCGAAATTTTAGGAAGATTTTCAAATTATTCAATTTCTGAAGAATGGATTAAAACTTATTCTTTACTTCCAGGAATATTATCCGTTCCGATATTTGCCGCAATTCCTTTGGGTATGTTTCTAAACGAAAATAAAAATATTAAATCTATGTATCCTTCAAAAGTTTTAATTTGCTTCGGTTTATTTCAATGCGCCTCTATGTCTCAATCGGCTATAGGATACGCTACGAATATGTTTTTTAGTAAAATAAATCCTCAATTAAATATGTATAGAACATTTGGTTATGAATTGTCGGCGGGATTTGCAGGAGGACATGGACTTGCCGCTGCTACGGGAAAATTGCTTGAAGGTTTCGGCATTCCTCAATGGGAAATCGCACAAGGAGTCGCTTTAACTACGGCGACTGTTGGATTAATTGGCGGAATAGTTTTCGGAATAATATTTATAAATTTAGCCGTTAGAAAAAATAAAACTAAAATTATAAAACGAATTAATGATAACGCTGATAAAAGTATGGAAGTCGGATATAATAAAGATATAAATAAACAAAATAGTTTGGGAAGAGAAACTTTTTTAAGCTCTTCAATAGAAACTATAACATTTCATTTGGCTATCATATTTACGGTATGCGGAATAGCTTATATAGTTTTAAATTTTGTTAAAAAAATGAATATTGCGGGGTTGAATGTTCTTCCCGTGTGGACATATTCAATGATAATAATGTTCGCTTTGAATTTTATAATAAAAAAATTAAATTTAGTTTGGATGGTTGATGCGAAAGTTAAAGCTAAAATTATGGGAACTTTAAGCGATTTTGCAATAGTATCCGCTATAACAAGTTTGCCAATAAAAGCTATAATAAATTATATAGCTCCAATAACCGTTATGTGCATATTAGGTTTTATAATAACTTATTTGCTCGTTTTTCCTCTCAATAGTTTTTTCTTTAAAGAAGATTATTCTTTTGAAAGAGCGATTATATCTTGGGGGACTTTAACGGGAGTATTAATAACAGGAATGACATTATTAAAAATATGCGACCCAGAATATAAATCTCCAGCTTTAAGCGAATTTTCTTTAGGATTTTCTTTAATGTCGGTTACAGGGCTTTTGATTGTTCCAATATTAAATACGGTTTTAGCCGTAGGTTCGACTTTTGATAATTTTATTACGGCGATTATATCGGCGATATTGTATTTTGTCTTTGCGTTTATGGTATCTTTTATAAATAAAAAATCATTTACTAAAAATTAATTTTGTAGTATAATTTATTAAAAAATTATTAAAAAAAGGAAAAATAAATTATGAAACTTGAAGATTTAAAACATGAAAAACTTAAATCATGGATTAAAGAAGTAGCCGATATGTGTCAACCAAAAGATATATATGTTTGTGACGGCAGCAGCGAAGAATACGATAAATGTATGCAAGAGCTTATAGATTTAGGATTGGCTCATCCTCTTAAAAAAAGAAAACATAGCCATTCTTTCAGAAGTGACCCTTCCGATGTGGCGAGAGTTGAAGACAGAACTTTTATAAGTTATCCAAACGAAATAGACGCCGGACCTACTAATCATTGGATGAATCCAGACGAATTAAAGAAAACAATGAAAGACTTATATAAAGGTTCAATGAAAAATAGGACAATGTATGTAATCCCATTTTCTATGGGACCTGTCGGCTCTCCTATTGCAAAAATCGGCGTTGAACTAACGGACAGCGCTTATGTCGTTTGCAATATGCATATAATGACGAGAGTTGGAACTAAAGTTTTGGAAGTTTTAGGTTCAAACGGCGAATTTGTTCCTTGTTTGCATTCCGTTGGCGCTCCTTTAGCTGACGGAGAAAAAGACAAAAAATGGCCTTGCGCTCCTATAGAAAAAAAATATATTTCGCATTTTCCTGATGAAAATTTAATTTGGTCTTACGGTTCGGGATACGGCGGAAACGCTTTGCTTGGAAAAAAATGTTTGGCTTTGAGAATTGCAAGCGCGATGGCAAGAAGAGAAGGATGGATGGCGGAACATATGCTTATATTGAGATTAACTAATCCAGAAGGAAAGAGATTTCATATAGCGGCGGCTTTTCCGAGCGCATGCGGTAAAACAAATCTTGCAATGCTTCAGCCTACAATTAAAGGTTGGAAATGCGAAACGATTGGAGACGATATAGCTTGGATGAAAATTGGAGCGGACGGAAGACTTTACGCTATAAACCCAGAAGCGGGATTCTTTGGCGTAGCTCCAGGAACTTCTTACGATTCTAATCCTATGGCTATGGATTCTATAAAAGAAAATACGATATTTACAAATTGCGTTGAAACGGACGATGGCGATGTATGGTGGGAAGGGATGAGCGAACCTCCAGCGCATGGCAAAGATTGGAAAGGAAACGATTGGACGCCAGCAAGTTCGGATAAAGGCGCTCATCCAAACGCGAGATTTACCGCCCCAGCGAAACAATGTCCTATAATCTGCGCGGATTGGGAAGACCCTAAAGGCGTTCCTATAGATATATTTATTTTCGGCGGAAGAAGAGCTTCCGTTATGCCTTTGGTTCATGAATCTTATAATTGGGACCATGGCGTATTTATGGGTTCTACCGCGGCAAGCGAAACTACGGCGGCTAATATAGGTTCAGTCGGAGCGTTGAGATTCGACCCTTTTGCTATGCTTCCTTTTGCGGGTTATAATATGGGAGATTATATGAATCATTGGCTTGAAATGGGAGACAAATTAGGAGATAAAGCGCCAAAAATTTTCTATGTAAATTGGTTTAGAAAAGACGCGGACGGAAAATGGCTTTGGCCAGGATTTGGAGATAATTCGAGAGTTTTAAAATGGATGTGCGAGAGAGTAGAAGGAAAAATTGACGCTAAAGACACGCCTATCGGAAGAATGCCTAAAGACGGAGATTTAGATTTAACGGGTTTGAAAATTGACGAAGCGGATTTTAAAGAGCTTATGAGAGTCGATATTGAAGCTTGGAAAAATCAAACTAAAGAGATAGAAAATCATTATTCTAAATTCGGCGATAGGCTTCCTCAAAGACTTAAAAAACAACTTGAAGACTTGAGAGATAGATTGAATAAATAAAATTAGATAAAGTAAAAATTTATTTATAAAATAAAGCTGACGATTTTAATTAATTGTCGGCTTTTTATTTAATTTAGAAAATAGTAAAAATTTATTTTCTTTTTTATCAAAAATATAAATTTGTATGCTTTTACAAAAATTATAAATACATTATAATTAAAATCTAAACTCTACAAAATGAATTATTACAAAATACAAAGGATAAAATAGATAATGAAGAAAAAAATTTTAATACTCGGTTCAACAGGTTCTATAGGAAATAATACATGTTCGGTTATAAGAGAGTTTAATAAAGATTTTGAAATAGTAGGAATTTCTACAAATTCTAAAATCGATATTTTGCAAAAACAAATCGAAGAATTTAATCCTAAAATAGTTCATATATCTTCAAAAGAAGCTTTAAATAATTTTAAAAATAAAAAAAATAAAATTAATATTCACGAAGGAAGTATTGCAGAATTTGTTAGAGATACTGATTTTGACATTCTTGTAAACGCTTTGACGGGATATGCGGGATTTTTACCGACTATAGAAGCGATTAAAAAAGGAAAAACTATAGCTTTAGCAAATAAAGAGACTTTGGTTGTTGGAGGCGATATAATAAACGAATTATTAAAAAAATATAACGCGAGTTTAATTCCGATAGATAGCGAACATTCGGCAATATTTCAAATATTAAGGCATTTCAAAGACGCTCAAATTTCAAAAGTTATAATAACAGCATCGGGCGGTCCTTTTTTCAAAACTCCAAAAGAAGAATTAAAAAATGTAACGGTTGAAATGGCTTTAAAACATCCTACTTGGAAAATGGGCGGAAAAATTACTATAGACAGCGCTACTATGATGAATAAAGGTTTTGAAGTTATAGAAGCTCATCATTTATTTAATTTGTATTACGATAAAATTGAAACTATAATTCATCCTCAAAGTTTAATTCATTCTATGGTTGAA
>OLHA01001206.1_pt1 | contig 14288 bp, 10 predicted proteins | sample 1605961 | NCBI WGS metagenome assembly OLHA01 (sample SAMN03283288) | human gut metagenome | biome: human-associated habitat; material: feces | host: Homo sapiens | place: Peru | collected 2012
TTCAGGCGATGCCTTCCTGATTAAAATTAAGATTTTAATCAGGAAATAGTATTAGAAAAGCAATTCACGAATACGTTTTACTTGGGGGAAGAAGAATGAAAAAAGGAAATCCGATTGCACTGCTGCCCATTGGGGTATTTTTGGTTCTGTACCTGGGGCTGGGGCTTCTGTTCGAATACGGCATGAAAATTCCCATGGGCTTTTACAGCATTCCCATTGTCATTGCCTTTCTGGCAGCCATTCTGGTGGCCTGTCTGCAAAACCGGAAGCTCAGTTTTGAGGATAAGCTCACCATTATGGGACAGGGCGTTGGCGATAAAAATATCATCACCATGCTGCTGATTTTCCTCACCGCCGGTGCCTTTGTGGGGGTGGTGGGTCGAAGCTCTGCCCAGAGCGTAGCCTATTTCATGCTGGACCTGATCCCGGCGGATTTCGCGGTGGCCGTTCTGTTTGTGGTGGCCTGCTTTGTCTCCACCGCCATGGGCACCAGTGTAGGCACCATCACCCTCATCGCTCCCATTGCCGTGGAGGTGGCTCAGGCCTCCGGCTACGATACCGCCCTGTGCGTGGGCACGGTGGTGGGCGGCGCCATGTTCGGCGACAACCTGTCCTTCATTTCCGACACCACCATTGCCGCCTGCAACGGCCAGGGCTGCGCCATGAAGGACAAATTCCGGGGCAATTTCGGCATTGCCCTGCCCGCCGCTCTGGGCACTCTGGTACTCATTCTCCTGCTGACGTTGGGTCAGGCTCCCGCCGCGCCGGAGCACAGCTACAGTCTGGTGCAGATTCTGCCCTATGTGCTGGTGCTGGCAGGGGGCATCGCGGGCATCAATGTTTTCGTGGTGCTTCTCATCGGCATTGTCTCCGGCAGTCTCATTATGCTCGCTACCGGCCAGACCGCCCCCACGGAGCTGCTGGCCGGCATGGGCACCGGTGCCGCCGGTATGTTTGAAACCAGCATGGTAGCCGTTCTGGTGGCCGCCATGTGCAGCCTGATCCGGGTCTACGGCGGCTTTGATGCCCTGCTCTACGCCATCGGCAGACTTTTCCGGGGAAAACGCGGCGGTCAGCTGGGCATTGGCCTGCTGGTGGGTGCCATGGACATCGCCACCGCCAACAACACGGTAGCCATCGTCATGGCAAACCCCATCGCCAAGGAAATGAGCGGCCGCTACGGCATCAGCTCTCAGCGTTCGGCCTGTCTGCTGGACACCTTCTCCTGCATTTTCCAGGGAATCATCCCCTACGGTGCCCAGATGCTGGTTGCCATTTCCGCCACTGCCGAGCTGGGAATTACCCTGTCCGCCTTCCAGATCATGCGCTGGCTCTTTTACCCCTATTTGCTGCTGATCAGCTCCCTGATCGCCATCTTTTTCACCAAAGAAAAGGATTAAGCTGATTTTTTAGAAACGTAACTGAAAAAGACGGGATATTTCACTATTTGCCTCTTTACCTTTTATTCAAAGTCTGTTATCATGTAACTGTAATCCAATTTGCCGTTTCCGGCGGTATGTGTTTTATCGAGGTGGAAGAGAATGCTGTCACAGGAAAAAATTCTGGTTGTCGAGGACAACGAGCTGAACCGCGCCATGCTGGTGGAAATTCTTTCCGGGCAGTACGCCACCCTGGAGGCAGATAACGGTCAGGCAGCCCTGGACATTCTGCAAACCCACCGGGACGATATCGCCCTGATTCTTCTGGACATTGTCATGCCCGTCATGGACGGCTATGCCTTCCTGGATACCATCAAGAAAGACTCCCAGCTATCCCTGATTCCGGTCATCATCATGACCCAGAACGGCAGCGAGGACGCGGAGGTGGCCGCTCTGTCCCACGGAGCCACGGATTTTGTGCCCAAGCCCTACCGTCCCAAGGTGATCCTCCACCGGATCGCCAGCATCATCCACCTGCGGGAAACCGCCTCCATGATCAACCAGTTCCGCTATGACCAGCTCACGGGACTTTACAGCAAGGAATTTTTCTATCAGCAGGCCCAGGCCGTGCTCATGAGCAATCCCGACCGGGAATACAGCATCGTCTGCTCCAATATCGTCAACTTCAAGCTCTACAACGACACCTTCGGCATTGCCGCGGGAGATCAGCTTCTCAAGCGCATTGCCCGGGGCATCAACGAGCAGCTCGGCGCGGGCGGCGTCACCGGCCGGTATTCCGCCGACCGATTCGTGTGCCTGCAGGAACGGGAAAAGGCGCAGGCTGCCCAGGCGCTCATCGCCCGGCATATGAATTTTCCCGAGGAGCTGAAAAGCGTCGAGCTGAAATGGGGCGTTTACGAGATTCACGACCGGTTCCTACCCCTGGAATATATGTGCGACCGGGCTCTGCTGGCCGCGGACAGCATCAAGGGGCAATACGATCAAACCATCGCCGTCTACGATGACGCGCTGCGCAGAAAGCTCCTGCGGGAGCAGAGCATCACCTCCAACATGGAGTCGGCTCTGGAAAACAGCCAGTTCACCGTCTATTTGCAGCCAAAATACCGGGCCAGCGACAGCCAGCTGTGCGGTGCCGAGGCCCTGGTTCGCTGGATTCATCCGGAGTGGGGCTTCATGTCTCCCGGGGAGTTCATTCCCCTGTTCGAGCGCAACGGCTTTATTTACCAGCTGGATCGGTTCGTCTGGGAGCAGGCCTGCGTTCTGCTGCATCGATGGCAGGAGGCCGGTTATCCCCCTCTGCCCGTTTCTGTAAACGTTTCCCGGGCGGATGTGTGTCAGCCGGATCTGGTGGATTTTCTTCTGGAGCTGACCCAAAAATACGGCATTGACCCGAAGCTTCTCCATCTGGAGATCACGGAAAGTGCCTACACTGAAAACTCCAAGCAGATCATCGCCACGGTGGACGCACTCCGGGCCAAGGGCTTCATCATCGAAATGGACGATTTCGGCAGCGGCTATTCCTCCCTGAACATGCTCAGCCAGCTGAAGCTGGACATTCTGAAGCTGGACATGAAATTTGTCCAGAGCGAGACCTCCCAGAGTGCCGACCGGGGGATTCTCCGGCTGATCGTGGAGATGGCTCATCGCATGAATCTGAGCGTGGTAGCCGAGGGCGTAGAGACCCAGCATCAGCTCAGCCGTCTTCAGGAAATCGGCTGCGACTATGTCCAGGGATATCTGTTCTCCAAGCCCGTGCCCCATGTGCAGTACGGCGAGCTGCTGGAAAATTTCTCCCAGCGTCAGGATGTTCCCCTGCCCGCTTCCCCCGGCAGTGCCGGGGCCAAGCAGTTCCTGCTGATTGCCGAGGAGGATTCCCGGTGCCGCAACCTGCTGGCGGAGGCCTTCGCGGACGTTTATCAGGTGGTGCAGGCGAAAAACTGTGAGCAGGCTCAGGCCTTCCTGTCGGAAAACGCCAACGGCCTTGCCGCCATGATTCTCAGCGGCTCCCTGCCGGAGCCCGGCGCGGCCAGCGTCGTCAGCGCCCTGCGGCGGGTCACAGCCCCCAGGCACATTCCCATTATGATCGCCACCACCTTTCAGCAGGAGCCGCAGATTCAGGAGCTGGGGCTGGATGTGGACGACATTTCCTACAAGCCCAGGGATATCCAGTGCACCCGATGTCTGCGCAAGCGGGTGGAATGGATGAACACCCTCAACGCCTACAAATCCCGGGAGCGTTCCATGATCTCCGAGGCCTGCCGGGACTACCTGACCGGCCTTCTGAACCGTCGGGGCTTCCAGTCCGCTCTGGACGCCATGCAGCCGGAGGACTATCCCATGGCGGTGTTCCTGCTCCGCCTGGAGGATCTGAAGCGTGCGAACGACTCCCTGAGCCACGCCACTGGCGACAAGCTGCTCAAGCATTTTGCCAGCGTGCTGCGCCAGAACACCCGCAACGGCGACATTCTCTGCCGCTACGGCGACGAGGAATTTGCCGTCATCCTCAAGGGAATGCGGCTGGCCTCGGCGGTTCTGCGCAAAGGCGAGGACATTGTCCGGGATACCTCCAAATTCATCCTGCCCGACGGTACCGGCGCCACCTGTTCCGGCGGCGTGGTGCTGTGCGAAAACACGGAAGTGTCCATGGCCGCCCTCTTAGAGCGGGCAGACCAGGCGCTGTATCAGGCCAAACGTCAGCACAAGGGCGGCTGCGTCCTCTGGGAGGGCGATGTGGCCTGTCCCTCCGGGAAAGCATAACAAAATCCCTCGCCTGAACATTCAGGCGAGGGATTTTTCCTCTTTCCTTGGGAGCCTCTAAAAAGAAAGTGGCGGGTATGCCCAACTGGATTTACGCATACCCGCCACTCGCTGTAGGATTATTATAACAGATTCCGCTTGCATTTTCAAATGTTTTTTCGCAGGAAACCGCCGGATAATATGCAATTGACTTTCCGCTTTGCCCATGCTATACTTATTTTACCGCTTGAGGGGATGTACCAGATCCCCTCAAGGGGCAAGGCTGTCGCCCGAGGCTAGTCGGGAAGGCGGTCAACCAAGGCTTGGTGAAATTGCCGCTTCTCGCTAGGGTTGGGGGGCGGCTATTTCTTTATCTGGGTTCCCAGAGAAACAGCCGCGATCACGAGCATAAGTAACGCAATGGTTTCTGTGATACTCATGGGCGATTCCTCCTTTCGGGAAGGCCGTCGCCGCCTTGCAGGATTATATTGCCATAGGTGTGCAATTCTGTCAATCTGTTTTTTCGGCAAAAAAGGCCGGGTCATCAGACCCGGCCTTTCTGCGTTTCATACTGAACTCCAATTAAAATCTTAAAAAAAGATTTTAATTGCCTGAAGGGCATGGAGTTCATATGAGACTTGTTTTGTGATTTCTTTCCTTATAAATCACAAAACTGGCAGCGCCTTCAGGCGATGCCTTCCTGATTAAAATTAAGATTTTAATCAGGAAATAGTATCAGGATTACTTGGTGCCGAAAATCCGGTCGCCGGCGTCGCCCAGACCGGGAACGATGTAAGCGTTCTCGTTGAGCCGCTCGTCCAGGGCAGCCAGATACACGTCCACATCGGGGTGCGCCTTGGTCACAGCCTCCACGCCCTCGGGGGCACCGATGATGTTCATCATAATGATGTTCTTGCAGCCGTGCTGCTTCAAAAAATCAATGGCCGCAATGGCGCTGCCGCCGGTTGCCAGCATAGGATCCACCACGAATACCTGCCGGTTGCCGATGTCATCGGGCAGCTTGCAGTAATACTCCACAGGCTTGTGGGTCTGCGGATCCCGGTACAGGCCAATATGTCCGATCTTGGCAGAGGGGATCAGAGAAACCATGCTGTCCACCATGCCCAGGCCTGCCCGCAGAATGGGCACGATTGCCATCTTCTTGCCGGCCAGCATCCGGCAGGTAGCGGTGGTGATGGGGGTCTCAACCTTGACCTCCTTCAGAGGCAGGTTCCGGGTCGCTTCATAGCACATCAGGCCGGCGATTTCGCCAACCAGCTCCCGGAACTCCTTCACCGAGGTATCCTTGCTGCGCAGGATTGCCAGCTTGTGCTGAATCAGGGGATGATCGAGGACGCATACTTTAGCCATTGTTTCTTTCTCCTTTATTCACTTATTTGATTTTCCGCTTTCAGTCGTTCCGCCCGCTCCCGTTCGGCCTGGCTCAGGCGCAGATAATTGGGGGTCAAGGCGTTGGCATCGCCGGGCTCCCCGGCCTTCGCCATAGCCTCAGCACCCAGGGCAACGCCGGAAGCCCGCTGGTGCATCCGGTGCTCCGGTGGCAGAACCAGGGCAGGAACACGCTCCAATAGGGTATTATAGCACAGATTGCTGCCATCGCCAACCAAAAAAATCGGTTCTCGTAAATTTTCCAGTTCTTCCCCCAAATCCGCCAGGGAAATGGCGCGATCCGGGGTTTTCCGCTCCAGCTTTCCGTGGTTGACATAAAACAGAGCATTATAAACCTGGCTTCTTCTGGCGTCCATGCAGGGGCACACATAGCCCTGATAGCCGCCGAAGGACAGCGCCATGGCTTCCAACGTGGACACGCCGTAGCAGGGAATTTCCCGACCCCAGGCAAAGCCTTTGGCCGCCGCCACGCCGATGCGCACGCCGGTAAAGGAGCCGGGGCCTGCCGCCACTGCCGCGGCGGTCACATCCACCACGGTTTTCCCGCATTGGTCAAGCAGGGATTGCGCCATGACGAGCAGGGTCTGGCTGTGGGTCAGTCCCGTATTCTGGTAACATTCTCCCAGGAGCTTTCCGTCCTCCAGCAGCGCCGCCGAGGCCGCCTTGGCACTGGTCTCAAAGGCTAAAATCAGCATATCCCTGTCCCCCCTCAATGGTAATCCGCCGGGTGGTTTCCCCCAGCTTTTCGATGGTCACGGTGACTGCGTCCTCCATGGCGTCCTGAACGTTCTCGCTCCACTCCACGGCGCACACGCCCTCCCGATCCAGATAGTCCTCCCAGCCGATATCCCACAGATCGTCGGAGGAGGCCAGCCGGTACATGTCAAAATGAAACAGCGGCAGCCGCCCGCCCAGGTACTCGTTGACGATGGTGTAGGTAGGGCTGGTAACCGTTTCCTTGCAGCCCAACCCCCGGGCAAGGCCCCGGGTAAAGGCGGTTTTGCCCGCTCCCAGATCTCCCCGGTAGGCAAGAATTGTCCCGGGCTGTAAACTTTTTGCCAGTGCTTCCCCGATTTTTTCCGTTTCCTCCGGGGAATGGGTGATGAATTCCATATTCTCTTTCCTCTAAATCAATGTATCAGGCGCGCGAAAGCCTTCCCCTGGGAGGGGAAGGTGCCGAGCACGGCGAGGCGGATGAGGTCGCCCCCTAACATTCGAATCTGCCCGACAAGCACTCTTTTGCAACCTCATCCGGCCTCCGGCCACCTTCCCCTCCCAGGGGAAGGCTTGGGACTGTGCGGGTTCTGGGCAGCTTATTTCGCGTTTTTTAGCTTCTCCGCCTGGTCGGCAGTGGCCAGAGCGTTGATGATCTCGTCCAAATCTCCGTCCATAACGGAATCAATCCGATAGAGGGTCAGATTCACCCGATGATCGGTGACCCGGCCCTGGGGGAAATTGTAGGTGCGGATCCGCTCGTTGCGCATCCCCGTGCCCACCTGACTCCGGCGCAGACCGGTGACCTGGGAATCCAGCTTCTCCTGCTCCATCTCATAGAGCTTGGAGGCCAGCATCCGCATACATTTTTCCCGGTTCTGCACCTGACTGCGCTCCTCCTGGCAGGCCACCACAATGCCCGTAGGCTTGTGAATCAGCCGGACGGCAGAGCTAGTTTTATTGACGTGCTGACCGCCGGCACCGGAGGCCCGGTAGACCTGCATCTCGATGTCCGCCGGATTGATCTGCACGTCCACCTCTTCCATTTCCGGCAGCACCGCCACGGTGGCCGTGGAGGTGTGAACCCGGCCGCCGGACTCCGTCTCCGGCACCCGCTGAACCCGGTGAACGCCGGACTCGTACTTCATCCTTGAATAGGCTCCCCGGCCGTTGATGACGAAGTCCGCCTCCTTCACGCCCCCCAGCTCGGTTTCATTGTAATTGAGCAGCTCCACGCTCCATCCCTGCTTGGCGGCATACATGGAGTACATCCGAAAGAGGCTGTGGGCAAACAGGGCGCTTTCCTCCCCGCCGACGCCGCCCCGGATTTCCACAATCACGTTCTTTTCGTCGTTGGGGTCTTTGGGCAGCAGCAAAATCTGCAATTTTTCGTGGAGTTCTTCCTTGGCGGTCTTGGCGGCGGCATAGGTTTCCTGGCACAGCTCCTTCATCTCCGGATCGTTCATCAGCTCCTGGGCGTCCGCCATGTCCTTTTCCGCCTGACGGTAAGCCTGGTAGCACGCCACGATGGGCTCCAAGTCGCTTTTTTCCCGAAGCTGCCTGGCCGCCTTCTGGGGATCGGCGTAAAAATCCGGCTGCTCCGACCGGGCGCAGAGCTCCTCGTATTTATTGCAGATGGCCTGTAATTGATTCAGCATTTATTCTCTCCGTTTCGACATTTTACCATTCATAAAGCCGGGGCTTTCCGGGGAAATTATACCCGCCGGAAGACGTTCAGCACGCAGCTGGCGGTGTCCGTCAGGCGTTCCGTTTCCCGAAGCCGCTGGGCTCCCGCCTTGCTCACCCGGAACAGATGAGGGGTCATGGCAAAGAGGTTCTGTACCTGCGCTCCTTCCACGGTGAAGGAAAAGCGGATGGGCACAGACTCCAACAGGGTAAAGCCGGGAAGCTCCGGCACCGTGTCCTTCTCCCGGAAAACAAGCTCGTCGTAAATGATTTTCTTCAGGCCAAGCAGATGATCCTGGGCGGCAAGCACCTGGAAAAACAGGCCGTCTTCCCGGAGCACCCGATGAAATTCCTCCGGCAGGGTAATGGCAAACAGGCTCGTCACCAATCCCGCGGCGCCGGTCTCCACCGGAATCCGGGCGGCGGTGGCGCACAGCCACTGAGCATCCTTATATTTTGCCGCGGCCCAGCGCACCGCCTCCTTGGATACGTCCAGGCCGGTGAGTTCCGCACCCAGAGCCTTCGCCAACCGGGCGGAATAATAGCCCTCGCCGCAGCCCACGTCCAGAATGGGCCCTTCCGCTCCGTGCCGCTTGGCGGCATCGTTCAGGGCATCGGAAATGGGCGCGTAAAAGCCGCCCTCCAAAAATTCCCGGCGGGAAGCCACCTGCTCCCGGGTATCCCCCGGATGGGCGGAGTGCCGCCGCTGAACGGTGAGCAGATTCACATAGCCCTGCCGGGCAATGTCAAAGCGGTGCCCCATGGGGCAGACCAGGCTTTTTTCCTGCCGGGACAGGTCTTTTTCACAAATTGGGCAGATCAACTTCATATTCGAATCCTTCAATTCATATCAGAATCCTTCAATTTGATAGTATATCCTATTTTCTCATCTGCGTCAACGGAAAGGAGCGAATTCTCATGGGACGATTTCTGGCAATGCTGCTTTGCCTGTGTCAGCTGGTTCTGCCCGTCCGGGCAAAGGAAGTCAAATATGTGGCTCTGACCTTCGACGACGGCCCCTCCGGCAAATACACCCAGGCGCTGCTGGACGGGCTCTACGACCGGGGCGTAAACGCCACCTTTCTGCTGTGCGGCTACCGGATGAAGGATTATCCGGAGCTGACCCAGCGGATTTTTGACGAGGGTCACGAGATTGGTTTCCACGGCTACAGCCACAAAAACATGAAGAATATGAGCCGGCGGGACATTGCCGCAGAGCTGGAGCAATCTCAGGCTCTTCTGCCCAAGGGCTGCGTACCGGCCTTCCTCCGGCCGCCGGGCGGGTGCTGCTCCGATGCCGTGCGCCAGGTGGCGCAGGCGAAAAACCTGGCCATTCTGGGCTGGTCGGTGGATCCCCGGGACTGGGCCACCCAGGACACCGCCGCCATCGAAAAGGCTGTGCTGAAAAAGATACACGACGGGGACATTGTGCTGCTGCACGACATGTCGGACAGCTCCGTCCGGGCAGCGCTGGACATCATCGATGCCCTGCTGGCTCAGAACTACGAAATCGTCACCGTTTCCCGGTTGGCTAAGCTCAGGAACTGCCGTCTTCGCCCTGGGCGCAGCATTGCCGCCCTGCCGGAAAATTCCTGAATAATCCGTTTTTCACCCGCTATCCAGGTTTTGGACGGCGGGTTTCTTTTATTTTCCCCAAATTCAGACAGTATCCCTTTTCAGAGGGTCATGCACTTTGACCAAAAATCCCCCCAGGGGGGATGAGAAAATGGGGAGAATTGTGTGAATATGCACGATTGACATTCTTGTGTTTAATTAGTAAAATAATATCGATACCTTATGCGCGGCATAAGCGTCATTATTCGTTATCAGAATCAACGATTAGGAGGAAATCACTTTGAAGGATTGGGCATTTACTACCACCGTCGAGGAGATGGAAGCCGCCACCAATTCTCTGCTGGAAACGGCACAGAAGGTCGGTGCCGACACCTGGCAGCAGCGTGTCAAGAACCAGACTCCTCACTGCGGCTTTGGCGAAAGCGGCACCTGCTGCCGTATCTGCGCCATGGGCCCCTGCCGCATCACCAAGAAGGCTCCCCGGGGCATCTGCGGCTGCGATGTGCACGGCATCGTCGCCCGTAACTTCCTGCGCTTCACCGCAGGCGGTTCCGCAACCCATTCTGACCATGGCCGAGAAATCTGCCATACCCTGTACCAGGCTCGCGAAGGCGGCAACTATACCGTCAAGGACCCCGAAAAGCTGATCCGTATCGCCAAGGAGTGGGGCGTAGAAACCGAGGGCAAGGACATCTACGATCTGGCCCACGAAATGGCCGAGCTGGCTCTGCTGGAGTACGGCAAGCCCTTCGGCGTCCAGAAGTTCCTGAAGCGGGCTCCCGAGCACACCCAGAAGCTGTGGCATGACGCCGAGATCGAGCCTCGCGCCATCGACCGGGAAGTTTCCACCGCTCTGCACATGACCCACATGGGCTGCTCCTCTCTTCCCGAGGCTCTGGTTCGTCAGGCCCTGCGCTGCGGTCTGTCCGACGGCTGGGGCGGCTCCATGGCCGGCACCGAGTTCTCCGACGTTCTGTTCGGCACGCCCAAGCCCATCGACACCGAGGCCAACCTGGGTGTTATGGAAAAGGACAACGTGAACATCGTCGTTCATGGCCACGATCCTTCCCTGTCCGAAATGATCGTTTACTACGCCAATGATCCCGAGATGATCGCCTACGCCAAGAGCCTGGGTGCCAAGGGCATCACCGTTTCCGGCGTTTGCTGCACCTCCAATGAGGTGGCTATGCGTCACGGCGTTCCCATGGCCGGCAACTTCCTGAACCAGGAGAACGTGGTTCTCACCGGCGCCTGCGAAGCCATCGTCGTGGACGTGCAGTGCATCTTCCCCGCGCTGGGCCCCCTGAGCAAGTGCTTCCATACCAAGTTCGTCACCACCTCCCCCATTGCCCGGATGCCCGATTCCGAGTTCATCCGCTTCTCCGCCGAGACTGCCGGTGACAACGCCAAGGCCATCGTGAAAATGGCGGTTGAGAACTTCAAGAACCGGGATCCTCAGCTGGTCAACATCCCCGACCAGAAGCAGAAGGCTCGGGTGGGCTACTCCCTGGAGGCCATTGTCAAGGTTCTTGACGGCGTTGCCAACTCCCAGGTGGACGAGTTCGGCACCACCAAGCCCCTGCTGGAGTGCGTGACCTCCGGTGTTCTGCGGGGCGCCGTGGCCATGGTCGGCTGCAACAACCCCAAGGTTCGTCCCGACGCCGCCCACATCGGCCTGATGAAGAAGCTGCTGGAGAACGACATCATCCTGATCGTGTCCGGCTGTTCCGCTCAGGCTGCCGCCAAGGCCGGCCTCATGGATCCGGAGAAGGCCAAGGAGTACTGCGGCGCAGGTCTGAAGCGTGTGTGTGAGCTGGCCGGCATTCCTCCCGTCCTGCACATGGGCTCCTGCGTGGATATCTCCCGTATGATGCTGCTGGCTTCCGAGCTGTCCAAGGATTCCGGCATTCCCATCTCCCAGCTGCCTGTTGTGGGCTGTGCTCCTGAGTGGATGTCCGAGAAGGCCGTGTCCATCGGCAACTACGTCATCGCCACCGGTATCGACACCTTCCTGGGTGTTGACCCCTACGTCAAGGGTTCCGAGGAAGTCTGCGCTCTGCTGACCGGCGAGCACGGCGTGAAGGATTGGGTCGAGGCCAACTACACCGTCGAAACCGACATTGAGAAGCTGGGCGACCTGATGATCGAGCGCATCGAGGCCAAGCGTACCGCCCTGGGCATCTAATTGAAGCTGCCTGAAGCGTCTTACATTAACAATTACGAGGTCTTTTTCCAATGAAACTAGCGATTACCGGTAAGGGCGGCGTGGGCAAAACCACCCTGTCCTCCACGCTGGCCCGGCTTTACGCCGACGAAGGACGCACCGTCCTGGCCGCCGACGTGGATCCCGATGCCAATCTGGGATTGGCGCTGGGACTTTCTCAGGAGGAAGTGGACGCCATCGTCCCCATCTCCAAAATGCGCACTCTGGTGGAAGAGCGTACCGGCGCAAACGCCGCCAACAAGTTCTTCAAGCTCAACCCCTATGTGGCCGACATTCCCGACACCTTCTCCCGGGAGATCAACGGCGTGAAGCTGCTGGTCATGGGTACGGTGGATCTGGGCGGCAGCGGCTGCGTCTGTCCGGAGCATGTGATGCTCAAGGCGGTGCTGGCCAACCTGACCTACCGCAAGAACGACGTGGTCATCATGGACATGGAGGCGGGCCTGGAGCATCTGGGCCGGGGTACTGCGGGCAACATGGATCAGTTTATCGTGGTCATTGAGCCCGGTGCCCGGAGCGTGCAGACCTACCACAACGTCAAGCGGCTGGCCGCTGACCTGGGGGTCAAGCAGGTGCGGGTGGTAGCCAACAAGGTTCGGGACATCCGGGACGAGGAATTTGTCAAATCCCAGATTCCCGCCGAGGATCTGCTGGGCTTTATCCACTACAACACGGAGATCATGGACGCGGATCGTCAGGGCAGATCGCCCTACGACTTCAGCCCCACGGCAATCGACGAGATCCGGAAAATCAAGGATGTTCTGGATTCCGAGGAAACTAACTAACAATAGGAGGAAAAACCGTGACACTTTTTGAAAGAGTTTTTGGCGGCAACGATGCGGTTTACGGCCTGACCGAGGCCGCGATCAACAACGCCATTGCACAGTACGGCGAAGACCACGCCGTTTCCTTCCCCGGCACCGCCTACAGCCTTCCCTGCTACTACGGCGTGACCGGTGTGAAGGTTGAGACCCTGGGCCAGCTGAAGGAGGCCCTGGGTGTGGTAAAGACCCTGATGACCCGGGAGAAGCGTCTGCATGACGCCTTCATGTCCGGCATCGCCACCGCCCTGTGCGCCGAGTTCATCGAGGTTCTGAAGTACATCGACGGTGCGGAGCCCTACACCGCTCCCTGCTACGGTCATCTGCCCGATGCCATCGTCCGCAGCCTGGGTGTTCCCCTGGTTACCGGCGATATCCCCGGCGTTCCCGTCATTCTGGGCAAGGCTCCCACCACCCAGGAAGCCGTTGACCTGGTCAAGAGCTATCAGGCTCAGGGTATGCTGGTCACTCTGGTGGGCGGCGTCATCGATCAGCTGGAAGAGGCCGGCGTGAAGACCGGCGACAACCTGCGGGTCATCCCCCTGGGTAAGGAAGTCACTTCCGTCATCCATGTCGTGTCCGTTGCTGTCCGTGCCGCTCTGATCTTCGGCAACATCCAGCCCGGCGACGCGGCTGGCCTGATGAAGTACACCTTCGAGCGTGTTCCCGCCTTCGTCAACGCCTTCGCTCCTCTGGACGATGTGATCGTTGCCTGCGGCGCCGGCGCCATCGCTCTGGGCTTCCCCGTTGTCTCCAACGAGACCGAGAATATGTTCCGGGTGCCCAAGTCCCTGATCCAGCAGCTGGATGTCTCCAAGTGGAACGCCACCTCTCTGGAGGCCCGCGGCATCAAGATCAAGATCACCAACATCGACATTCCCGTGGCCTTTGCCTCCGCTTTCGAGGGTGAAATCATCCGCCGGGGCGATATGCAGGTGGAAGTGGACGGCTCCCGTGTGGACTGCTTCGAGCTGGTGCAGACCAGAGAAGCCGCCCAGGTGGAGGATCACAAGATCACCGTCGTCGGCCCCGAAATCGACGACATCCCCGTGGGCTCCAAGATCTCTCTGAGCTACACCGTGGAGGTTGCCGGCAAGGCCATGCAGCCCGACTTCGAGTCCGTTATGGAGCGGAAGATCCACTCCTGGATCAACTGCATCGAGGGCGTAATGCACACCGGTCAGCGTGACATGATCCGTATCCGTATCAGCAAGGCTGACTTCGAGGCCGGCTTCAAGTTCCGTCACCTGGGCGAGGTTCTCTACGCCAAGGTCAAGAGCGAGTTCGAGGCCGTTGTGGACAAGTGCCAGGTGACCATCGTGGTGGACGCCGAGCAGAACGCCAAGCTCCGTGCCGAAGCCAACGAGGTCTTCGACAAGCGTGACGCCCGTCTGGCCTCCATGACCGACGAGTCCGTTTCCGACTACTACACCTGCATCATGTGCCAGGCCTTCTCCCCCAGCCATGTGTGTATCGTTACCCCCGAGCGTCTGGGTCTGTGCGGCGCCGTGTCCTGGCTGGATGCCAAGGCCACCAAGGAGCTGGATCCCGCCGGTCCCTGCCAGCCCATCCCCAAGGAAGGCTGTCTGGACGAGCATCTGGGTCGCTACACCAGCGTGGACGAGGCTGTCAGCAAGTACAGCCACGGCGCTCTGGAGCACGTCACTCTGTACTCCCTGTTCCAGGATCCCATGACCTCCTGCGGCTGCTTCGAGTGTATCT
>OLHA01001208.1_pt1 | contig 14265 bp, 13 predicted proteins | sample 1605961 | NCBI WGS metagenome assembly OLHA01 (sample SAMN03283288) | human gut metagenome | biome: human-associated habitat; material: feces | host: Homo sapiens | place: Peru | collected 2012
TATATCATTAATTACAACTCTATCGAAATTATATTTTGATAACATACTAAAAAATACTGCTCCACCTCCAATAAAAGGCTCAATATATGTATTAATTTTTCCATCTATTAATTCTTTAGGATATTTCTCTTCAAATATTGGTATAAGTTTTGCCTTTCCACCAGCCCATTTTAAAACTGGCTTTGCTTCTTTTCTTGTCATATCTTCCTCCATTTTAATTAATATTTTTTCATTTGTATTATCTATACTAATAATATTTATAAAGTCTAAAGTTAGCTCTAATTGACCTTCATTAATCTCTTCAATTCTACTTTTAGATATTTCTAGAAATTCTTCTGATATATCTATACCTATATATTTTCTATTTAATTTATTTGCCGCAACTCCAGTAGATGAACTTCCACAGAAAGGATCTAATACTGTATCTCCTGGATTAGTTGATATTCTAATTATTCTCTCCATAAGTTTTAATGGCTTTTGAGTTGGATGTGCCCCATTAAGTTTTTCACTTTTAGGTGTTGTAGTTATTTCCCAAACACTTCTCATTTGTTTTCCACCATTTATTTCTTTAGCTATATCATAATTAAAAGTATGTTTTGCTTTTTTATTTTTCTTAGCCCATATCAATGTTTCATGACTTGCTGTTAAACATCTACAGCCTAAATTAGGAGCAGCATTTGGCTTAAACCATGTAACTTCATTTATAATATAATATCCCATTGCTAATAAAATATATGTAATTTGATGTATACAATGATAAGTTCCTGAAATCCAAATTGAACCATCATCTTTTAAAACTTTATCACATTCTTTAAGCCATTTTTTATGAAATTTAACATCTTCATCGAAACCTTTAGATTTATCCCATTCACCTTTATTTACACTAACCATTTTTCCATTTGAGCAAGTAATTCCATCATTACTTAAAAAATAAGGAGGATCTGCAAAAATCATATCTATTGATTCAGGTTCAATCTTTTTTAATTCTTTAAATGAATCCCCCATTATTAATTTAAAATTTTCTTTTTCATAATATGGTTTCTTAGACATATTACCACCTTCTTTATGTAACAACTAATTAAGAAAATAATGGCAGTATTTTTTCATTTAGCAATGATACAGCACTTGATACTAAGCCAATAACAGCTGGCCCTTTTTCTAAAGCAAAATTAAATATTTTGACCAACTTATTTTTTATCTTTTCTTTATCTCCAGAATTCACAACGCTTTCAAGCGCTCTTAATTTATCATCTAAATCATCTTTTTCTTCTTTTGACAATATATCATTAGGTAACTCATTAATATTATTAATTACTTGGTCTAATGATATATTAACATCAACTATAGCTTTTGCACTAGATACACTATTAATATTTATTTCAGTTTTAGCTTTTTTTGAATTTAAAATTCCACCTTTAATATTATCTTTATAATTATTCAACATTGCCTTTATATTTTTTAGATCACTTTTTGCCTCTTCAATATTTATTGCATCATATATTCTCAACGGATCAGTTGTATTTAGTCTCGCTGTAAAACCAGGAATCTCATTACTATAAACACATATTACCTCATCTATAAAATTTTCAATTTCATTTAAATTGCCTGATTGAACATATAATTCATCACACTTGTTTATATAACTTAAAATCGTATTAATCTTGCTCATTTAATCAACCTTCATTTTCATAATTAGTAATAATTACTTCTTCTACATAGCCACGTTTTTTACCATTAGCATTTATATTTCTCTTAGCTTCTATTACATCTATATTATAATCTTTATATAATTCTTTAACTAAACTTGTATTATGATTAGAAAGCATTACATAAACTCCTCTATCAGCAAGTTCTTTATACACTTTAGCAAGTCTAACCTGCTCTTCTTTCCCAAATCCATCCTCAGTATAACTATTAAATGTACTAGTATCAGAATCATATGGTGGATCAAAATATACAAAATCACCCTTTTTAGCATTCTTAACCGACTCTTCAAAATCAACACATAATATAGTTACATCATTAATAGTAAGATAATTACTAACAGTTATTAAATTACTTCCTTCATAAGTATTAACTTTTGTTTTCTTACCAAAGGGTACATTAAATTGATTCTTACTATTAACTCTATAAAGACCATTAAAACACGCTTTATTTAGATAAATAGTTCTAGCTGCCTTAGTATAATCAGAAAGTCTATTATATGAACTTATACTTCTATCTTTATTTCTAATTTCATAATAAAATTCTTCAGAATGTTCTTTTTCATAATGATTTAAAACACTGCACATCTTTTTAAATTTATCTTCATCACATAAACATCTATATACGTTTATTAATTCAGCATTTGAATCATTAATAACAGCCTTCTTAGGTGATAGTTCAAATAGTAGAGCTCCTCCACCAACAAATGGTTCATAATATGTATCAAACTTCTCAGGTAAATGTTTTTTTAATTTATCAATAATTTGTCTTTTGCCTCCAGCCCATTTGACAAATGGTTTTCCTTTAATCATAATACAGCCTCTCTCCTTAAGTACTAAAACAAGTATATCAAATTATTAATAAGATTTCCATTTAAACAAACAATACTCTCTTGAAATTATTTCTATCATAACCACTTTTTACATAAAATGACGCTTATATAATAACTTTATAATAATTCGGTAACCACTGGCGACCATTGAAATATAGTCTTCATCATTTATTTTCAAATAAGAAATTTTGTTTTAAAACATTTATTTATTCATTTATAGACCCTCCTATTATTATAGTTAGGCATAAACTATCAAAACACTTCTTTTATAATATTTTAAATGTTAGAACATAATAAAACCTAACTCACTAGTAGTTAGGTAACAAAACTCGTAGTACCTGACTCAGGAATCAAGTACTTCATTAACAATAATATAACATAGTTTACTCACGACGTAAATTATTTTTATTTTAAACTATAACTATTATTTATAATAGAAGTATTATAAATAAATAGAACATCTTTATTATAAAAATCAATATAATTTCCAAGTATTTTAGGACTCATATACCTAGTATCCACTAAAGTAATAGTTTTATATGATGAAACTAGTAAAGGCGCTAAAGAGCTACCAAAACTATCTCTAAATATTACTAATTCTCTATCACTATTAGTATCATTATTATAAATACTAATTAAAGGATTACTTCCTCCTAAATACATTTCATACTTATCGTTTCCTTTAAGTTTACTCTTATCATAAAAATCTATATAACTTTTTTTACTATAATCATAAACTAAACTATCATTTATAAAATCATTCTTAATAATATATAAGTCATCACTTTCACTACTTATAGGTATTCTTGACTTATAAACACCATCAAAACTACCAACTTTTTCCACACTATAATCAATACTACTATAATTATTCATACCGCTTAATAATCTAGAAGCAACTTTATCAATCTTATTAATCATAAAATGGCTATCAGTCTTATAATAATCATCTAACTTTAAAGTATTAAAAATATCAATATATCTAAAATTTAATTTATCATACATATAATTTTCTAAATATTCATAATCTATTCTTAAATTACCTTTATTAACAAAATAATTTTTATCAGGTATTATTGAATAATAAACATTACTTTCTTTTAAATAATGATCTTTTATATAATTAATTTTATTTATTAAATTATCTACTGAATTAATATTTAATGGATATTCCATTTCTATAAAATTATTATCTTTTATATATAAATTATGATAATTATTTTTAATACTTAAATCCATCTTAGCTTTTAATGTTCTAAAAGTATCTCTAAATATAAATTGATCAGTAGTATATTTATCTACTTCATTAAAATATATCCCATTAAACACACTTTTTAAACTAAATTTAGGCATTAATGTAAGCTTACGTCTCTCACTTACTGATACTAGAGTATCACTCTTAAAAACGTTTAAAACAAAGAATAATAAAAGTATTAATACGAATAATAAACTAATAACTATATCTCTATATTTGTTACTCATATACCCTCCTTAAAACCTAAAATATAAAAATGGATTATAACTACTATCAATAAGCATAGAAGTAATAATAACAAATATTAAAACAAGAACAATAACCTTAAAAATATTAATAATATAATTTAATATTTTATTTTCTCTTAACTTATTAATAGCATTCTTAATTAATGGAGTACAAAGCATTAAACCACCAATTAATATAACACCATAACTTCTTATATAGTAAATTATAAAATCATTAGATAATTTTAAACTACTAAAGCTAAATAAACCTTTAATAGCAACTAATGCACTACTTATATCATCACTTGAAAATATAATAAAACTTATCATAACAATAAACATTGCATAAATATTTCTAATTACTCTTGGTAACTTTTCAAGTATTTTATTAAGAAAATATTTTTCAATTATAAGTATTACACCAAAGTATATACCCCATATTATAAAATTCCAACTAGCTCCATGCCATAAACCAGTAAGCATCCATACAACCAATATATTTCTAATATGTTTAAGTGTACTTACTCTATTACCTCCAAGCGGTATATATACATAATCTCTAAACCAACTACTTAGTGTCATATGCCAACGTCTCCAAAAATCAGTTACACTATTCGCAGTATAAGGATAATTGAAGTTCTCTGGAAACTTAAATCCAATCATTCTTCCAATTCCTATAGCTATATCACTATACCCAGAAAAATCAAAATATATCTGTAGCATATAACTAATGCCAAGAACCCAATATAATAAAACTGATACTTCACTACTACCATTTAATATATTACATAACTCTCCTATATTATTAGCAATAACTACCTTTTTAAATAAACCAATTATAAATCTATTAACACCATAACTAAAATCTTCCAGCGTTACCTTTCTTGATTTTAATTCTTTACTAACAGTTTCATATCTTACTATTGGTCCAGCTATTAATTGAGGAAATAAGAATACATAAGTCATATAATCTATTAAACTCTTAGATGCTTTTACTTTACCTCTATAAACATCAACTTCATAACTAATAATCTGAAATGTATAAAAACTTATACCAATCGGAAGTACAATATTTAATAAAGAAATATTTCCATCAAATATAGAATTTATATTAGTAATTATAAAATTAAAATATTTAAATACACATAGTAAAAATATATGAAATGAAACAATAATACCAAGTAAACTCTTACTTTTATTCTTTTCTAAACTTAAAGTCATAAAATAAGAAAACAATACTTCTATTAACATAAGTAATATATATTTAGGTTCACCATAAAAATAAAATATAATTGAAAATATTAATAAAACTATATTTTTGTATCTTCTAGGAACAATAAAATATAATATTAAAAACATAGGTAAAAAATAATATAAAAATGTAATACTAGCAAATACCATAAATTCTCCTTTAAAAAAGCTCCATAAAGGAGCATATATTAATTATCTTCTGGGGTTTGAAGTAACTCATCTGGAAGTACGATATTTTCTCCTTCATCCTTAGTTAATTCTTTTCCTATATTATTATTAACATATTTTTTAAAACTATTATAAACAGGTGTAGCCCATTCATCAACAGACATTACCATAAATATAAGATCTCCACTATTTGTTATATATAGTTTTTCAGCACTTACGCAAATCCATTTAGCCATATCAATATTATCATACATCTCTTGTTTCATACTTTCTATTTTAGATGCATCTTTTACTTTTAAAGCAACTAAACTATAAGCTTGAGCATTCATTTCAGGTTCAGATACAACCATAAAATCAATATTAGAGTTATCACTTAAACCAGTATAACTTTTTAATGAGTCTAAAGAAGTATCAACATTTTGAAACGCAAGTTCTGGTAATTTATCACCTAACTCATTATAAATACTTTTAACCATTTTTTTAACATCACTTGAAGACTTAAAAGAATTGGTATCAGTATTACTATTTCCTTTTATAGACATAACAACTACAAGAATAATAACACAAGCAATTAATAAAATAGTACCAATAATTATTGGTTTGTTTTTATCGTTCATTTTTCCCTCCTCTTATCATATATAAATTATATCAAATTTTATATATTATTCAATATAAAAAAGACTATTTCTAGTCTTAATTACCTTTAACAATATATAGAATATCATTATCATTAATAACTGTTAACTTAGCACTTGTTTGATATCCTAAATCTTTTTCATATGTCCAATTAGCAGTTACTAAATATGCATTATATTCTTTTTTATTATAGGTGTATTTAGTTTCAAAAACATCACTAATAGTTACTTCTTTAACAATTGGAAGCTCTTGTTTTCTCTTACCATCTAAATTGCTTTCAACATATTTATATAAAGTAGCACCCATATTATCTTTAAAGTTATCTCTTAAATCTTTATGTAAGAATTCAAGTCCACCTATATCAGTACTAGATAACTTATTATCTAAAGTATATAAATCAATTATAAATAATTTAGATATAAGTTTAGCATATTCAGTATTGTCAATAGGTTTGTTATTTAAAACTTTGCTTAGTTCTTTGAAAGTACTTTTATATACATCAGTATCACTCTTAGTTAATGTATAACCATAATACTCAATAGAATCTATTTGTTTTTTATTGGCATTCTTACTAAAGAAATCTTTATTAACTCTATAAATTAGAAAACCAAATAATAAGATTCCAACTAATATAAATAATAATATTATCTTTCTATCACTTTTTCTTCTCATTTTCACAAGCTCCAATCTTACTTTCTTCATTCTTAATTAAATCATGAAGAACAATACCATTTGAAACATCTAATATTTGACTAGCATATTCTTTTATTCTACTAATATAATCCGAATCTATTGGTGAATCACTTAACGTAACATATTCATCATTTAAGTTACTATAATATACTTTATCTGTAAGTACATTTCCATTAGGGAATACTACTATTTTTTCATTGTTACTAAATATATCATGTCCAAGACCATATTTATCTTTGAATCCAAACATATTTGCTAATGTTGGTAATACATCATACATACCCATTGCATAACTTACTTTCTTTTTATATTTCTTTTCAGCACTCCACATAATTAAAGGAGTATTTTTAAGTAAGTCATAATTATAATTTTCCATTGACACAAATGTTGGATCATTTTCATCTTTAATATCATTTGTTACAGGATCATAATTATATAATAAGTTAAATTGTTTTTTAGCAAGTCTTGCTTCATGATCTCCATATAGCATTATAATTGTATTTTTAGTTAAATTATTATCTTTTAATAATTGAATAAACTCACCTAAAGCAGCATCAGCATAATGAGCACTTCTAATATAATTACCCATAGATGTATTTTCTAAATAATTTGCTTTTCCAGTCTGTTTTTTACCATTCTCATCAGTATATGTATAATCCATAGTTACTTCAAAAGGATCATATTTTTTCAAATCATTAAATGGTGAATGATTTGAAAGTGTAATTACAGTTCCATAGAATGGACTCTTAGTTTCTTTAATATTTTTTAATATTGGAATTAATTGATTAAAGAATGATTTATCAGAAAGGCCTAAACCCACCCAATTAGGGTCATTAGTATCACTTGGTACAACATATGAATCTTTAGCATAGAAATCTTGATATCCTAAAGTCTTATGCATAGTTTTACGATTCCAATAGTCAGCATTATTAGCATGAGCACTAAATGTATAATATCCCATCTCATTAAAATATTTAGGAAGTGAATAATAAGTTCTATTATAATAGTTTACAAATACTGTACCACTTGATGAAGGCATTAAACCAGTATTTAAAGTAAACTCGGTATCGGAACTTGTTCCAATACTTATTTGAGGATAAAATCTATCAAAATACATTCCTTCACGAGCAAGTTTATTTAAGTTTGGTGTAACTTCTTTTCCGTTAATCTTTAAACCAACTAAGAAGTTTTGCATACTTTCAGCATGAATAAATATAACATTTTTTCCTTTAAACATATTAGTATATTTATTAGTTTTAGTTTCTTCTTCCCACTTACAAGCATAAAAATTTCTAAACTTACGGGCAGCCTCATCATAACCAAATAATGTATTTAAATGTGGTTGAATACTTTGAATTAAATCATTTGCAGTATAAGTATAAAGACCAAACTTACGTACTAACCATTCTCTATTCCATTGTTTAACAAGTCTACTAGTATCAGTACCATTAAGAGTAAATAATAATGAACAAATAATAATACCAGAAGTTGCTAAACTATATATAAACATTTTCTTACCTTTTTCAGTCTTCTCAACTTCAAAATAATAATTTCTCTTATTTAATTTTCTATGAATAAATACAAATATTATAGGAAATATAATATATAAAAATTGAGTAATATGTAACTTATCATATAAAGAATCATCAACAGCACCCAACATAGATGCAGTTGATATTAAATTAACAGATAAAAATGATTGATAAAATTGATAATAAATTGTATTTCCAATAGCTAAAAATGTATAAAATATAATCCAAACAAAGAAATATGTAAATTGATATTTTGGTTTAAACAAATAACCAAAAGCACCAATCAATAACACCATCATAAAATCAGATAATAACGCTTTAAAATACAACGGAGTACCTATAGTACCAAGTCTTAATAAAAATCCTATCAACAATGATATAATCACATAAGACAAAAATAATATGTTCGTAGAAGCATATTTTTTAATACTCTTTAATATATTCTTTCCAATTTTTTTAATATCAAAATTCTTAATTTTTTCTAAATAAATCTTTTTAAACCTTTTCATACTAATTCCCTCGAACTAATTATAGCATTATTATTATATTTTTTCAATGCAAACAAAAAAGGACATAAGTCCTTTTTATTACTAATTTTCATCAATGCCAATATCACAACTAAATGGATTATTAATACAAGTCATACACTTACTATAATCATCAGCACCGATTAATCTCATAAGAACACCAACAATAGTTACAATTAAGAAAACTAATACAGCAGCGATAGCTTTTTTAATTAATTTATGTTGAGCATCTTTGATTTTATTTTCATCTTTTTCAGTAACTGCCTTAGCCATATCTATCATACCTACTACAATTAATATGATAGGAACAACAACTTTAATTCCGAAAACAACTATACCAACTAATCTTAATACAGGTTGTAAATCAGTACATAAAGCAGCAGCATCATTAATTGCTTCATTGCCGGCACCAGCAGCATCTAAAACACTAATTAAATTTAACATACTTTAACTCTCCTTCTCTATTTAAAATTTTATATAATTTTATTGAATTTGTCAACTATACCAAAATAGTTTTAACAATTATATACCCATTTTACTAATAAAGTTTTTAATAGGTTCAATATTTTCTTGTCTATCATCACAAGGTGGTATAGCAGCAAATACCTTCAATTTTGTTTCATATTCAAATGTAGCAACATCTTCAGAATTAAGAACACATTTATTTAAAACTACTTTTTCATTCTTTAAAGTTTCTAAAGCAGCTCTATTCTTTCTTAACATTTTATTAATCATGATAGTTGATGGTTCAACTAAATAATAAACTTGACTACATATTGATACATCGTCATAATCATTTAAATCAACCAAAACAACATCACACATTTGTTTTTTCATAAGCTCTTTAGGTAAATCAGTAGAAACTGTACTTACTAAATCTTTATCATTAAAATATAAAAAATCTACTTTATTTACCTCTATAGCAGCAACATTTCTAAATTGTGATAACATTTTACGTAACATATAAATTAAAGTTGTTGCTCCTGCATGTTGAGTCATATTCTTAAATCCAATAATCTTCATCTTTCCGCCACCAGAAGATCCAACTCCATCAAGAGCAGGATTAGCTTCAGTAGTAGTAGCATCCATATCTTGTAAATTATGAATATTAACAACATCTCTATATGTATGAGGATGAACTAATAAATAATTAATTCCTTCAGCATTACGTGTAAAATTATAAATACCAAGAGATATTAATTTTGATAGATAAGTCTTAGAATCACTTTCCGGACTATCGTCAAGTAATAAAATCACATTCTCCATATTTATATTCATAGCTAATTTTTGCAAATTGTCAGTATTTTGATAATCACGTATAGCAGTAATATCTAAAATCATTTTATCATAATAGAAATTAGTAAAAGTATCTATTATTTCATCTACATTAAATACACCCTCCATAGACTTCATAACTTCAATATTTAAGCCCATTAGAAGTTCTTTGTATTTGTTATAAACCATTACGTTCATTTATAAATCATCTCCCCTATTTAATTATTTAGAACACGCAAATGTACTTACATCATAATATAATGCTTTTGTTTCACCAGAAATTGGTAACTTAACAGTAACATTTATGATTGGTATTGAAAGAGCAATAAAAGTAGTAACTTTATAATATACCTTTTCGCTTTCACCTGCTTTAGGACAATATTTAATTAAACAATAACCACCCTTTTGTTTCGTACCCATATTATTACGAGAACAAGGATCATTTGTTCCATCAAATACAGCATAATTATATCCTAATGATTTGATATAATTAAAAGCTTTTCCCTCAACAGAAGTATCTCTACTCAAAGCATCATCAGTAATATTGTCTAAATTATTATTAGAAGTAGTAAAACCTTCATTTCTTTCAATTAAGTTTAATATTTCATTCTTAGCTCTAAATGCTTTAGTATAACTTATAGAATAAGCAAGAAAACCAGCAAATAAGAATATAAATATAATAACCAAACCAGTTAGCCAAGTACCACCCATTGCATCTCTCATATCACACTTCCTTTACACTTTTTATACTAAAAAAAGAGGCCATAAATGCCATTGACATCAATAAGCCACGACACCTATAGCATTTTTTATAAGTTAACTATTTATTATACTCTGTAGTTACACATTTAGAACTTTTAGCAGCAGTCATATTAGCAGGTGCTGATTTAACAGTACTTGGACAACAAACCCAAACTTTTACAGTTGCATTTGAACCAGTTTGAGCACTTTGACCATTAGTTGATGAATCAGTTGTAGCCCATGCTTGCCAATCACTACCGTAAGTTTTACAAGTTTGAGTAACAATAGATTTTTGAATCATTGGCCAAACAAATACATAAAATAAAGCACCAACAGCAGCTATTGCGATAATAGTAACTACTGTCATATTTAATTCACCAGTAGCTTCTTTCATTTATTAATTCCTCCTTTACCTTCTAAAATAATTATACAATAATGATTTTTTAAAATCAATACATATTTACACTATGCAGTAACAAACATTCTAAAAATTGCAAGAACTAGAATAACCATAACACCTGCACCTGTTGAAGTAAGCATTGTCATAGTTTTCTTTTCCATCTTTTCTAAACGTTCTTTATATTTAGTTTCTCTTGATTTATTTTGAAGATTTGAAATAGTTCTAGAGAAAACTATCAATTGTTCTTGTTTTCTCTCTTGACTACCTAAACTAAGTCTATATAAAAGTCTCATCATACGCATACTATCACGAACAGGATATCTACGAGCAAAAGCCATATATGGCTCAATAGAAGAATCACCTGCGTCAATTGAAGCTATTAAATCACGAAGTCCAGGTTTAAACATCTCTGGAGCTGTTTCTAAACTACGTGTAATAGCAACCGGAACAGTATAGTGTTGAATTAAAATTTCTAAACTCTTTAAATAATATGGTAACTTCAAATTTATTTCATGTAAGTGAACTTTATAAAAACTCTTAACATTGTTATAATCAGTCTTAAACATGAAATATGAAGCAGCAAACACTAATACCAATTTAATCGCAAAATTTAAATTTTGAATACTAGTTATCGCAAGAATAAGACCTAAAATAAATGTTATTATCGCAGTCTTTACTCTTTTTTGATACATTTGATTAACATCAACTTTCTCTCCATATTTTGATACTACAAGAAAGTCATAATCATCTTCTTTTAATTTTGAAAATAATACTTTATTATCATCAACAAACTTATTAAAATTAAAAGTTCCAAGATAATTAAATAATAATATTATTATAACTCCTACTATAAATATTTCCATTATTCAGCACCTACATCCTCATGGTAATATTTGATACCTGAAAGTAAGAAATATGTATTAATTAATATTACACCATGAAGTAATATTAATACATACCATTCATCAATAAGTTGTAAATAACTATCATTTCCAAGCAATAGTTGAACTAATAACACAAGTAAATAAAGTGCAACACCGAAAGTACAAAATTGTTTATAGAATGTTGTTCTATCAATTCTATCACGATATACACTTTCAACAAGCATATCTATATCTTGAAGCATTCCTTCTAAAGCTTCGCCTGAGTCTTTAGAACCTTCTTTAGTTATTTGTAAGAATAATTGATGCATATTTTTAACAACGTAATAATCATACTTTTCATTCATAAATCTTATAGCTTCATCAATAGTACCATTCTCATAAGACATTTGAATCATTTCCTTAATATCTCCAAGTAATGGTTCTTCAAGAACTTGAGAATCTCTAACTCCCTCTAAAGCTTTAACAAATGATTGAGTTGTATTAAACTCCATTATAACGTTTGTTGTATAAACTTGTATTTGTTCAAATATAAATTCACTATATGCTTTTTTACATCTCATATAAGTTAAGTATGGAATAGCTACTATGGCACCACAAGCATACACAATACTCCAAATAATACTATAAAAATATAAGTATGAAACAAATGCAGCACCAATACCAAATATAGCTATTTGAATAACATATTGACGAGTTGTATATTCTTGACCTAATTCTTTTGCTTTTTCACGTACTACTTTAAATGAGTAAGGAGCATATTTTTCATATGTATTTCCTACTGTTCTAGCAATAAACTTATAAGATTTATCGCCTGTATTTTTACGATATAAAATTACAAACGCAACTATTATAGCAATTACAAGTATTTCAATATACATATATACCTCCTTATTAAATTTCTATCATTTCTATATTTTGTGAAGCAGGAACACTAGTAATTTGAGTAACCGGTTCTACAGAACTAACTGTTTTAACCTCCTCTACAGGTTCTTGATTTACTACTTCTTCCTTAACTTCAACTTTAGTATCATTATTAGTAGCTTCTTCTACCTTCATATCATTAGTTTCTTCAGTACTTTGAAGTTCACTTCCCTTTGGTATGAATGGATCTTCCTGCATCATAACACCTTGTGATGCTAAATAATCTATCAAATGTGATGTAGGATTATTATAAACTTCATTTTCCATTAAATCACGAGCATATAATACATTTACCTTAGCTTCATTAGTCACATCATCTACATAAAATTCTACAACTTGAGTAATTTCTCTTTGAAACCTATTATATTTCTTTGAGAAGAAACCTTTAACATGTATACCTAGTTGAATATATCTATGCATACCTTTAACGAATTGATCAATATCTTGACTACTTTCAAGTAGTGAATAAAGACGCATTGGAATACTTGAAGCTTTATCAGAGTGTATTGTTGATAAAATATTATGTCCTGAAGAAATTGAGTTACGAACAGCAAGAACTGCTTCCGCAGAACGAACCTCTGAAAGCAAAATCCATCTTGGGTTTTGACGCATACAAGCTACCAAAACATCTGAATATGAAGCAATATTATTTGTTTTCATTGCAACTATATCACGAGTTGGATAAATCTTATCTAAGTGAAGCTCTAATGTATCTTCTATAGTTATTATCTTTTCATCTTCCTTAATGTGACTAGCTAAATACTTAACTAGCTCAGTTTTACCTGAACCAGTTTCTCCACTTACAAGTATATTACAGTGCCCACCAACACAAGTCATTAAGAAATCATGAAGTTTTAATGATACATAATCTTCTTTGACTAACTTATCTTTATTTAATCTTATCTTTGCCGGAGTTTTTCTTATTAATACAGCTATTCCATTAGTAGCAATAGATTCATGTACAAAGTTAAGACGTAACTCAGCGCTTTCGGCATCAAGTAATGGATGAGCCATATTAAATGTTTTACCCATAACGTTTGAACATTGAAACGCTAGTTTTTCCATTACTTCATTATTAAGACCATCTATATGAGTAGGTTTAACACCTTGTGACAATGTTTTAATCCATAACTGGCCATTATTTGAGTATGAGATATCGGTAACATCATCATCTTCTAAAAGAGGCATTAATAAACCAAAGTCTATTTGTGAAAATACA
>OLHA01001212.1_pt1 | contig 14234 bp, 19 predicted proteins | sample 1605961 | NCBI WGS metagenome assembly OLHA01 (sample SAMN03283288) | human gut metagenome | biome: human-associated habitat; material: feces | host: Homo sapiens | place: Peru | collected 2012
TGTATAAAATTTTCAATGTTCTCAAAATTTAGCCTTGACTTTTTATTTGCAGGCTATTTTATTTTTTAATGCCACAATGCCTCTTGCGGATTGCTCGCTGCATTTAACGTAAGAATCCTGTCAATGGGTCAGATGCACTTCCGCCTCTCGCAAGAACTCTTCCCATACCTGTAAGATATGCGCTTCTTCCTGCCTCTATTGCCTTCTTAAATGCCTCTGCCATAGCCGGAACATTTCCTGCTGTCGCAATTGCTGTATTAGCCATAACCGCAGCCGCTCCCATCTCCATTGCCTCACATGCCTGCGAAGGCTTGCCAATTCCTGCATCCACGATAATTGGCAGATCAATCTCATCAATAAGTATCTGTATAAATGCTTTGGTTGAAAGTCCATTATTGCTTCCGATCGGTGAGGCAAGCGGCATAACACAGGCAGCTCCTGCGTTCTGTAAATCTCTTGCAACATTAAGGTCCGGATACATGTATGGCATTACTACAAATCCTTCCTTAGCTAGTATTTCTGTTGCCTTTACTGTTTCATAATTATCTGGAAGGAGATATTTGGCATCATGCATAATCTCAATCTTTACAAAATCCCCGCATCCCATCTCACGACTCAGTCTCGCAATTCTTACAGCTTCCTCTGCATTTCTCGCACCTGATGTATTAGGAAGAAGAGTTACTCCCTTCGGTATGAAATCAAGAATATTCTCTTTATTCTCTGTATTGGCACGTCTAAGAGCAAGTGTTATAATCTCTGCTCCTCCCTGCTCAACCGCTGCCTTAATAAGATTCACATTGTACTTTCCTGAGCCTAATATGAATCTGCTGTTGAACTCATGTCCTCCTAAAATTAACTTATCTTCTTTCTTGTCCTGTGCCTTGTTTTCCATCTTTGCTTCCTCCTGTTATCTGTTTTATTATAATTCTGGCGGCTGTTCTTTTGCTGGTTATACTTCCTTACCGCAATAATTATCTGTCCCGCCAGCCTTTTATTTCCTCAATCTGGTAATTGCTGATTGAATTTGTCTTCTTACCGCTCGAAAACCTATAAAAAATGTATTTTCTGTCTTTTAGTAGGTTCGCGTCAGCTCTCTTATTTTCAGAAGACCTACTAATCAAGCTCTTATGAAGCTTCTTATAGGTCTTTCTTTACTCTCATGTTTTAATACGACCTATAAACACCTTATTTATCTCGCTTTTATAGGCTGTCAGCTATCACAAAAACCTACTAAATCTTGATTTTCTCATGTCTTGTAGGTTTCTTAATATTTCCCTGCCAAATATTAACCCACTCAAATTCAAATTGTGTAATTGTAGTAGGTCTTTGCCTATTATTAACCGCTCTGACATAGCTTATAAGCAGCCAGACTTCCTGCTCTCAGACTAAAATCATATTAAACCTGTCCGCCGCCAACAAAATGCAATATCTCAATCACATCTTCATCAGCAATATTAACCTTGTCAAAGTCTTCCCTGTGAATTATTTCCATATTCTTCTCAATCACAATACCTACAGGGTCATACCCTGCCTCTGTTACATAAGCAAGAAGTGTTTTCCCCACAACCTTTGAAGCTTCAACCTGCTCTCCGTTAATCTGTACCATAATGTCTCCTTTCTCTCATCGCTGCTCGCGAGCAGCTCATATGCCAGAATTTTATTCTGGCATTGTCGCGGCGCTCCTCGAGAACCCATATAAAGTTCACAGCTCGTGCAAGCACGACTGTGAACTTTCCATGCTTTCTCTCATCGCTGCTCGCGCAAAAAAAGCAGAACCGCTTTCCAGCTGGTTCTGCCTTTAAAATCATAATATAAACACGCCGGAAATCTTTTATTACCGACGCCTGTTTTATGTTTGCTGACATGATTCATATAATCCTGTCTTCTGGTCTTGAAAAGTGGTGTCCCCAATTCAACGCCTCAATTAATATAACATATGCTGGCTTAATTTACAACTACCATCCCTGTATATTAATCTCTGACAGTCTCACTTCTTTGTATTCCTGATTAATATACATTCTTATCTGTTCCACCTCATCATCTGAAAATGACGCAGCTTTTTTATTATAATACACATCGATTGTGTAACTGCCATCTTCGTTACTGTCTACCGTTACATAGAATTCTGCTGGTCCGAACATTGTTTCAAGTTCTTTTGTGGCTTCCCCACATAAGCTGCCAATATAATTCTCGTCAATATCTACATCATCATGCTCATCATAAGCAAAATCCATCTGTGGATTATAACCTTTTCTCGTCACCGGCTGTCCCTCTAAAGAAGTGGCTGCATCTGTTCCAATAACAGACTGTGAATCGTAAGTGTTTTCCACTACACCTGTGTTCATGTCTGTACCGCCATCAGACCTGCCTACATCACTCTTGCATGCACAAAGCAACACTGTTCCAAAGTATAGAAATATCACACATGTGCATGTACGCATAACAAAAGGCATAAAATATAAGCTTCTGTGTTTCATAACAAGTTTCACAACAATCACCCCTACCTATATTCTATACCAATCATACACAATAACAATATATATTTGTTAAAATTTTACCTCTTTAATAACAGGATATCTTGATATATGCAATTTAAAATCTTCTATCTTCATCTTTTCCCATTGCTTATCTGTAAACTGTACCTTAGGAATTGTGAATACTATACAGATTTCTTTACTGTCTCCTACACTATCCGTTGTCTTGCTTTGCTCTTCAATCGGATTAAAATTCATATATCTCACTAAATCTGGTGCCTGATTATATGTATCAGTAACTAATGTATAGTCTCCTAATTGAGTAATTCTTGACGCATCCGTCTTTTCAGCTATCCTTTCATACATCAGTTTTACATAAACCACACGAACATCTCCAAATTCTTCTATTTCTTCCTGCCACAATTTTTCTACATTTTCGTCACCTACAAATCCAGCCTCAGTGACCTTATACACATATTCACCACAAACAATATCCTTACCAATATTTACACCTTCAATAGTTGGAGCAGGATATTTGCATAACTGATATATTACAGATGATATATAAAAAACTACTATCACAACTGCAATAAAGACTATTCCTATTATTCTCTTTTTATTAGTTTTTTCCCCCAACTATCTTACCTTCCTCTATTTCATATATCTTATCCGTCACCTCTTCAAGAAGGACTCCATCATGACTTGATAATATAACAAGTTTATTATCTGTCTTTAATCCAAGTATTATATCCTTTACATTCGATACACTTTTTTTATCCAAAGCATTAAATGGTTCATCCAATATAATTATATTAGGATTATCCAATATTGCCATTGCAATCCCAAGTTTTTGTCTCATTCCCAAAGAATATTTTTTCACTTTCTTTTTTTCATTCGGATTGAGTCCCACCTTTTCTAATAAAGCTATAATTTGCTCTTCTGTTGTTATTTTCTTAATAGATGCCAGGCTACGCATATTATCCATTGCATTATAATATTCAATAAACCCTGGTGTTTCTATAAGTGCACCGATACTTTCCGGAAAATCAATATCCTTCCCTATCTGCTTACCATCAACATATATGCTTCCACTAGTTGGCATTGTAAGACCACATATACATTTCATAAGAACTGTCTTACCGGAACCATTTATTCCAGCAAAACCATATATGTGTCCTGATGTAAGTTCCATATTGATATTATCAAGAACAAGTTGTTTATTGAATCTTTTTGATACATTTTTTATAATAATTTCGCTCATATTCATCTCCATATATATATTGCGAATTTCTTCACAATTATAGTACCAGCTATACATGCTGACACAATTACTACACATGCTACGCCAATATTGATAATATAATTATTGATTCCTTGATAATATCTCATAATCATTAGATAATTTCCAATAAAAGCATGCGTTCTGTCATACATTGTTAATGCCATAAACATTCCAACAAACACTATTCCTATCTTATAATCAATAAGAGTTATTACAGCCTGTATCATACTTACCATAATCGATACACAAGCTGACATAGCAATTGATTTAATGCATTCAGTTACTGTAATTTCCTGTATTATGGACATATTGACAACATTAGTTCTATATATTAATGAAATACTACCTGCAACAAATGCTGCTGCCAATATTAATGTGTAATACGCAACCACACTTATACATACTAAAACAGCCTTAGCCAACCACCATTTAACTCTGCTTCCAACTCTCATAAGCCGAAGTTTTCCATATATTCCCAAATCGTCATTTACAATCATTCCAATATGAAACGCAAGTAATAAATTAATTGCAAGCCATAAACCATTGGGAATCACAAATTTCTTTTCATCAGTAACATATGGCATACCTCTGAATAATAATTTTATAAAATCAGCAGTATTAATTACTCCTCTATAGGTAAATGCAATAAATACATATATAAAAATAACACCTGCAATTACCAATATTATTCTTTTTTTGTGATGTAAAAGTCCTGTAATTATATCATATCTTAACTGCTCAAGCATAATCTTCTCCAATCATCAAAGATCTCTTTTTTTTATTACAGTTTTTAATAATATAAGTTTCATACTAATTAATATAATAGTAATAAAAAAGGTCTGCTCAACCATATTCTCATACAATGTGGTAGCGTTAACAACAGGTATCATTCTTCCTGTTAATCTTTCAATGATAAGAAATATTAGCCACACAATCATTATAAATGCTTCTTTTCCTCTCCAAAAAATCCACTTTATTAACAGGTATAACAGTTCTGTTGACACTATATACATAAAAATCTGCAACCATATTAAAAACATTAACAAATACGGATTAATTTCCACAAAATATTTTTTAGTATAAAACAGATAGCTATTAATGTCAGACCAATTATAAAACACAACACTTTTATCTAACGACATCGTAAAATTAATCCAAAAGAATATGCTCGAAAAACACAATGCCGTCGATATAATCTTAACTACCTGTCTGTAAAATAGATTACTTCTCCCATATCTGATAATAGCATTATAACTATAGTCATTATCCGTAAGTAATACTGTTTCCAATGCAATAACTACAGCGAATACATAAAAGTTAATCCCTGCCACAATGGAATTCTGTGCACAAGCAAGGTAATCAAATGTGCTTATTACCATTGCAGGATTACCATTTTTCTCTGACAGATACATTATTTCTAATATAGAAAAAAATAATGCTGCTATAAGCATACAAGATATTATCAAAGAATATTTAATATATTTTTTATTTACCATACTTACCATTTCTGAATACTCTTACATTAATATAAGTAAATAACATTATCGTCCCTACTGTTACAAAAAAATATATAAGCCGTGGATTTGAATACGACGGATTAATGAAATTAATCGGCATAATAGCTTCATTTTCAATAAGCTCGCCTAATGATATAATTGCTATTGAGAATATCATAGGGAATATCTCCACTATATATATTCTGTTCGTATATATAGCAACACACATAGCTACTGTTGCCATACAGCCTGCATATACCATAACGATAATAATAGATATTATAATATATAATAAGGGATGCTTGTAATATATATAACTCATACTTGATTTGGGCATCATCAGATTCATCCCATCGTCCGGAAATGGTGTATATGTAGACATTGTCATTGAACATATTGCAAAACTTAATATGAGAGGTATCCCCACAGCCAATGCTCCCGAAAGAAAAGTTGCGATATATTTTGCATTTACATATTTCTTTCCGTCACACCTTACTAAGATATAATTTCCAAGTCCATTATTCATATCCTTAAAATATGAATCACCATATGGAATAGAAGCAATTAAAGGCACTAATATAAAGAAAGCAACCGCAATACTTGTTTCTCTTCCACCTAGCCACAGTTCATAACTGTTTAGCGGAAGAACCTCATATATATTATCAGATGCCATCAATAATTCATGATTAGAAATCAATAATGGCAATACATTAATAATATAATCCATCATTACAATTACGGCTGATATAATCAATACAAACTTAAAACCTGGTGATTTCAATGCTTTCTTCAACTCATATATTAACATTCTCAATCCCCCTGTTTTTGTTCAAAACTACTAATTGGAATCTTCATAAACATAGCCTCTGTCACATTAGGGGCTCTACCATTCTCATCATAAGCCAATCCATTAGGATTAATAAATATACATGTCTGCTGTTTATGAGCTTCATCAAGATATTCATCAGGAACTACATAATAATTAGTAAATTCCTGTGTAATATCCTTCTCCAACTGATAGTGAAAATGTCTAGAATCAATCGTGTCATATACATATGGAAACATTGCAACAGGTTCTCTTTTAATACTACTTAATGCTTCATTAAATATTGTTACACAATTACCCGTATACTCTCTTTCACATACTGGATCCGTAATGGTATATGTAACCTTCACTATAGAATAATCCCCTGTCAGAGCATTGCCATTTCTTCTATATTCTTCCCAATCCAGCTGATGTACACTCTGAATTTCATCTGGTATATTCTTACCTATAACTGTAAAAGACTTCACATCATATGTTTTCATAAATATAACTGCAGAAAACTCACTGATAGTATTAAAGCTATTACTGTTATCCGTATTCCATTGTTCTTTTCTTAAATCAGTTGTACTTTCTTCCGTATCCTGTGTCTGTGGTAATATTTTTTTCAATAAAATCCCACCGCCATTAACTTTTTTTATTAAAAACACAGAAATCAGTACTACCAATATCAATGGAATACATATCTTAAACAGTTTATATATATACTTTTTCATATTTCCACATTTAACCTAAATACTATCTGGACTCCATAAAAAGTGAACACTAATATGGTGTCCATTTCCTGGATCAAGCCACAATCTAGCACTTCTATATCCATCTTCATATACTGTATTCAATAAGTACTTTGCTTCACCAACCTCACAACTCTGGTATGAACCATATGTACAATCTGTATAATCTCCTGCTTTAACTCTAATTGCTGGTATTCTTGCAGCTGAACCATTATTATATATATATGCAGAAGTTGTATTTTTCTTTTCTCTTTCCTCTGTATATAAATCTGTTATTTCAAATGTATCATTATCATAATCATAATCGAAAGCCGTATCATGATAATTTCCATCATAAATTCCAGCCTCAGCAAAACACATTTGCTGACTTGCATACTTAACTCCTCCAGCAATAATTATCCCCAAACATCCAATCATCACATGCGATAAAATTTTTTTATTATGCATAGTTAATCTTTCCCTTTCTACTTTTTTAATTTTACAATTATTATAACACCCTGATTTTAAAATATCAACTGATTACTATATCAAAATCTAACAGTTATACTTAGCACCCGTTACCTTTCGTTTCTCCAACTTTCAATAACTCCGCCGATAAATCCCGGAATAAGTCCAAAATATCCAACGAATGTAACCATCCATTCCATTCCCCTGAATGCAAATATGCTTACAACTGCCCACACTACGAAGCCGATTGCACACCATGCAAGTGTGTTAAGAAGAAGAAACAGATATTCATATTTCTTTTCAGCTAAATGAGTATTTTTACAAATGTTCAGAAGCATTTTCATCGAAACCTCCCTTCGTATCAAGAGCAAATATTACCCACTCTGCAATGTTAGTTGCATGGTCTCCTATTCTCTCAAAATACTTGGCAACCATCAGAAGATCTGCAGCCTGCTCACCATTGGCTGAATCTGCCTGTATCATTGCAATAAGGTCATCTCTTACCTTTTCAAAAAGGTCATCTACCACATCATCATATGCTATAACTTTTCTTGCCTTGTCCATGTCCTTCTCAACATAAGCTTCAATACTTCTGATTAACATAAGCATTGTCTCAGAAGCCATCTGGTTGATATGCTCTAACTTCTTTATATATGGCTGGTTGGCAAGTTTAATAGTTATCTCACCGATATCTGCTGCCTGGTCACCAATTCTTTCCATATCAGTAACCATCTTTAAAGCTGCTGTAATTGTTCTTAAATCCTTAGCAACCGGCTGCTGCTGGATAAGAAGATTGAAGCAGATACTCTCAATAGTCTTCTGCTCCCTGTCAATCTCCTCGTCCTGAAGCATAACCTTTTTAGCAAGCTCTGCGTCCTGTTTTACAAGGGCATCAACTGCCTTTCGTATAGAATCCTCAATTGCAGAGCCCATCTTCATCATTTCTTTATTAAGTCTGTCAAGCTGTTCGTCAAATTTACTTCTCATCATCCAAACCTTCCTGTGATATAATCTTCTGTCCTCTTATCCTGAGGGTAAGAGAATATCTGCTTAGTATCTCCAAACTCAACCATCTCTCCTACAAGGAAAAATGCTGTCTGATCCGAAACTCTTGTTGCCTGCTGCATATTGTGTGTTACCACAATAACTGTGTATTTCTTCTTTAAGTCTTCCATAAGGTCCTCTATCTTTGATGTAGATATAGGGTCAAGGGCTGATGTTGGCTCATCCATAAGAAGAACTTCCGGCTGTACAGCAAGTGCTCTTGCAATACAGATTCTCTGCTGCTGTCCACCTGAAAGACCCATGGCCGATTTTTTCAATCTATCCTTAACCTCATCGAATATAGCTGCTCCACGAAGACTCTCCTCGACTATCTGATCAAGTCTTTTCTTATCTCTTATACCGTGAACTCTTGGACCATAAGCAATATTGTCATATATGCTCATTGGGAAAGGATTAGGCTGCTGGAATACCATTCCGACTTTCTTTCGAAGAATTGTTGTATCAACAGCCGGATCATATATATCCTCACCGTCAAGAAGCACCTTGCCATCTATTCTTACACCGTCAACAAGATCATTCATACGGTTTAAGGTCTTTAAAAATGTTGATTTACCGCAGCCAGATGGCCCGATAAATGCTGTTACCGCATTTTCCTGTATATCCATGTTCACATCCTTAAGGGCGTGATTCTCACCATAATACAGGTTCAGATTTTCAACTTTAACTTTAATCTTATTACTCATATATTCCTCCCAATTAGTGCTTTTCAAGCTTCTTAGCGAGCCTCTTTGTACCAAAATTAATAAGAAGTACAATTACAAGAAGTACAACCGCTATGCCGAATGCCACCTCAAATTCACCCTTGCTTGCGCTTAAATAAAGCTGGATTGTAAGTGTTCCGCCCGAATGAAATATTTTCTCAAGAAATGCATCGAAAGTCTTTGGAAGAAGATGTGCACTTCCTGCTGTAAAAAGCAACGCTGCTGATTCACCAATAATTCTTCCTATCGCAAGGATTACTCCGGTTACAATTCCAGGCATTGCTGACGGAAGAAGAATTGTTCTGATTGTGTACCATTTACCTGCGCCTAAACCTACCGCTCCTGTTCTGAAGCTGTCAGGTACAGTCTTTAACGCTTCCTGTGTATTTCTTGTAACAAGCGGAAGTACCATTAATGTAAGTGTAAGAGAACCTGTCAGAAGTGAATATCCCATGTGACATAACTGTCCGAAGAAAAGCATACCAAACAGACCAAATATAATTGATGGAATTCCTGCAAGTGTCTCTGTTGCAAATATTATAACTGTAACAAGCTTTCCCGGCTTGGCGTACTCATTTAAATAAATCGCAGCACCTACACCGATTGGCGTTGTAATTATCATAGTAAGTAATATTATTATCAATGTGTTCAAAATATTACCGGCAATTCCCACAGTTCCATGAAGAATTGATGTAACACCTGTAAGAAATGCCCAGTTTACGCGCCTTGCGCCCTTAGCAAACACATATACAATAATTCCTAAAAGCAGGAGAACTGAAAATGCTGCACACACATATATCGCTGAGTATACTGCAATCTCTTCCGGATGCCTTTTCTTAGCTTTAAGATTATCCATTTGCTTTCTCCCCTTTCTTCTGCATAAATGTAATTATCAGGTTAATAATCATTATGAAAATGTAAAGAACAAGTCCTACTGTGAAAAGAACCTGTCTGTGTACTCCATCTGCGTAACTCATCTCACTTACAATCTGTGTTGTAAGGAATCTTACTGAGTTGAATGGAAGCGGAAGATTTACTGAACCACCGGCTACCAGATTAATAGCCATTGCCTCACCTAAGGCTCTTCCTATACCTAATACGATACCTGTTATAATTCCTGACTTGGCTGCCGGAACTACAACCTTGAATATTGTCTGTATCTTAGTTGCACCAAGAGCAAGCGATGTTGCTCTTAAATTCATTGGAACTGCCCTGATTGCTGACGCGCTCATATTGATAACTGTTGGAAGTATCATAATTGCAAGCACCAGCACTGCAGCCAGGAGGTTAGCTCCTCCTGTGTACTGATGTGTTGTGGAATTCGCGAATACATACTTTTCTAATTTATAAAGGAGGGGGTTTAATAGCATTAATCCGAGAAGTCCGTATATAACAGAAGGAATTGCTGCAAGTAATTCAACTGCCGGCTGAACTACTGCTGCAAGTTTTTTCCCTGCTATCTCTGTCAAAAAAACTGCTGTTAATAATCCAATTGGAACACCGATAAGAATCGCAAGTGTTGTTCCTACAATTGAAGAAAGAATTATGTATACAATTCCATATGCAGGTGGTGTAGCCGTTGGTGCCCATACTGTTTTAAAGAGCAGGTCTGCTATTCCGACACTTTTAAGACTCTCTGTTCCTTTTATGAACATATAGATAGTAATGGAGCAGACTGCCAGGATAGCTACTACCGCACATATAAGGAATATAAACCGTGCTACGCTTTCACTTGCATGCTTTGACTTTTTATTACCTTTTAAAGAACCATTTGCTGTTACCTTAACAGCTGCTGGCGTTTTATTTATTCTATTCATACCAACATTTATAACCTCTTCCATGTCAATCTCTCCATTCAGAATCTATATTTACCGGCTTACTCTGGGAGGATTAAGCCAACTCCCTTGATAACCTTCTTACCAGCTTCAGACTTTACAAAGTTAAACCAAGTCTGAACAAGCTCACTCTGTGATGAAACAGAACCCTTAGTAGCCATTACAAATGGTCTTGAAAGTGTATACTTACCAGCCTTAATGTTATCCTCTGTTGCATCTACACCATCAAGCTTTAATGCTGTAACTGTCTTATCAACTACATCTAATGAAACATATCCGATTGCACCTGGAGTTGCTGCTACCTTAGCAAGAACAGCACCTGTACTGTCAAGTTCCTGTGCATAAGCACATTTATTCTTAACTTCAAGAAGTTCCTCAAATGCTCCTCTTGTACCAGAAGCTGCCTCTCTGCCGATTACTACGATAGCTTCGTCTGAACCGCCGAGATCCTTCCAGTTAGTAATCTTACCTGTGTAGATATCTGTGAGCTGCTGCTTTGTTACATTAGTAACCTTGTTGTTCTTATCAGTAATCATTGCGATACCATCAATTGCTACGATGTTCTCCTCAATACCTGCTGACTTTTCTTTGTCAGATAAAGCTCTTGAAGCGTTACCGATATCAACTGCTCCTGATGTTACTGACTCAATACCTGCACCTGAACCTGTATATTCTGTTGTTACTGTTACATTAGGATATTCTTCCATGAATGCTTCCATGAGAGCACCACACATCTTTTCCATTGATGTACTTCCTGCTAACTGAATCTTTCCTGAAAGCTCCTTAGTTGTGCCTCCGTTTGCTGAGCCATCTCCATTTGATGATGTACCTGTTCCACAGCCTGCTAATGCTGCAAGGCCTAATGTTGCTGTTAATGCAACTGTAAGTAACTTTTTAATTCCTTTTCTCATAACTTTCGTTACCTTCCTCGTTTTTTATTTGCAAGCATTAACAGAAGATTTTCATAGGGGCTTGAATCAGTTTCCTGACCGAATGATATGTGAGTCGTCTCAAAAAAGAAAACCCTCTGCATCTGCTTGCAGAGGGTATGTTATCAATGTTATGTAAAATGCATAATCTCACGTTCGTAAAGTTTTTGTAAAATGTATGTGATTATCTCAAAGTCTTTCTGAATATTATTATAAAATACACCGTTCCTATAATAGATGTAAATGCCCACGCACTCGCATACACAAGATAAAGCGACATCAGCGTATGTATACTTGCAAATATTGTACACACCCACACGATTCTGAATACAACAGAACCCATTATAACTATTATTGTAGGTATAACACTTCTGCCAAGTCCTCTTGCTCCAGCTGCCGCATTATCCATAAATGCGGATATAAAATAAGAGCATCCCATTATTCCAAGTCTTATTGAGCCATAATGTAATACATCCGGATCACTTGTAAACAGACTAAGAAACTGTGTCCTGAAAACTACAAGCAATGCACCAAGCACTGCTCCTATAAGAAATGAATACATCTGTGTAACAAGATATGCTTTCTTAATTCTGTCACGCTTTCTTGCTCCTAGATTCTGCGCTATAAAGCTTGTACATGCAGTATAGAATGCCGCCATCATATCATACACAATGTTATCAGCATTAGCCGCAGCCGAATTGCCCTCAACAACTACATGGTCAAATGAATTGACTGCCGACTGTATATAAAGATTGGCAACTGCAAAAAGTGAATACTGTACTGCTGCAGGCAGGCCAATCTTTAACACTCTCGCTGCTATATGCGAATCTATTCCTATATTTCTTATATAAAGCCCGTAATCCCTGCCACAGCCAAACAGGAATTTAAGTATCAGAAATGCTGATATATACTGTGATATTATACTTGCCAGTGCAACACCGACAACTCCAAGCTTACATACTATTACAAAGAACAGATTAAGTACCACATTAATTATCCCCGCTGTAATAAGATACATAAGCGGTCTTTTAGTATCTCCAACTGCACTTAACACGGCGTTACCATAGTTATACATGGCAAGTGCCGGTGAACCAAGAAGATATATTGTAAGATATATAACTGCACCATCTATCAGTTCTTTCTTAGTTCCTATAAGATTCAGCACCGGTCTTGAAAGGAACAGTCCTGACAAAAGCAGCAGTAGTCCCGCAATCATGCATATTACAATTGAAGTGTGGACTGCTTTCTTTACATTTGCACTATTCTTAGCCCCCACAAACAGCGCAACCACAGCGTTGACACCACCTGCAAGTCCTAGCAGGATACCGGTTGTCAATGTAACAATTATACTCGTTGAACCTACTGCACCAAGTGCCAGCGGTCCTACAAATTTACCAACTACCGCCACATCACACAGGTTGAACATAACCTGCAGTACATTTGACAACATAAGCGGCACTGAATACATTAATATTTTCTTTGGCAGGGACCCTGTCGTCATATCTATTTCATTTGATTTCATAACCTTATCTTAAACCCTTTAAATAATCCTTCTGCTCTGGTGTAATGCGGTAACTCTCTACTGCCTTCTGTATTGACTTTCTGTGTACCCATTCAGAAAGTCTGTGTTCCTGTATATAAGGAATCGCCGCATCCCACTGTTTAGCAAGTGCTGTAGCCATATACCATGCAATCATCATATTTACATAGTACTCCTCTGACTTAACAGCTGCAACAAGCTGTATATATTCTTCCTTAAAATCCTCATCAAGAAACAGACGCATCATAACACCCATTCCGTATCTTTTAACATATGTGTCATCTGTGGCAATCCACTTCTTCGCCCTTTCAAGAATATCTTCTTTATTCTTATCAAAACACTTTGGAAGCGGTGAATCACATGTTGCCCAGTTATCAATATATGGCAGAAACTTCTCTGTTTCACTAACGCACATATTATAATCCTTAATCTGTGCAATCAGCATCATATGAAGATTATTTTCTTCATAATATTTGTGCGGCAGCTCATTCATAAACTGCCCTGCCTCTTCTGTCTTAGAGAATTTCTTTGCAAATGCTCTTAAAACCGGTGTTCTTACTCCTATAACAGCCTCTTTATCTACCCCCGGCATAAGGCTGCTGTGAAAATCCCTGTACACCTTATCCTGTAACTTAAACAGTTCTTCCTGTAAATGTGTCATTATTCCCCTCCTGTGTGAGCTGGCTCATCGCCGCGGGTTGCGCGAGCAGCTCATACTCCAGAACTTCGTTCTGTCGTTGTCGCGGTGCTCCTCGTAAAGCCATACAAAGTTCCCAGTCCGTGCAAGCACGGCTGTAAACTTTCCATGGCTTCTCTCATCGCTACTCGCGCAAAAAAAATGGAAGCATCAACTGCTTCCACTTCTTAGATAGTAGCGAGAGAGGGATTTGAACCCACGACACCACGGG
>OLHA01001215.1_pt1 | contig 14210 bp, 13 predicted proteins | sample 1605961 | NCBI WGS metagenome assembly OLHA01 (sample SAMN03283288) | human gut metagenome | biome: human-associated habitat; material: feces | host: Homo sapiens | place: Peru | collected 2012
CAGGCCTTTCGGTTATGGCTTTTCCTGTTGTGTGTATGGTTGTCTCGGAACTTGTAGGATATATTGCGTATTTATTTACCGCAAAGCCAGGAGAGACGTTCATTGGCTGGAGACTGTATGCTTTCGGTCTTGTGGGAATTATTGCGGCAGTACTTTTTATGAGAAGCCGTATACCTTGTAATTTCATTACAGTGACAATATTTACATTTATAAGTGTGTTTGTTATATATGGTGGGATTATGAATATTGCAGCCATGATGATGAACAGCACATATACGGATTCAGGAAGTGCCAATATATCATGGGAAGCGTTGAAGCTTCTGTACATAACAGGTGCGCCTTATGATGCAATGCATGCGGGCGGTGCGGCTGTGTGTGCATTTCTTTTTGGTGACGGATTGCTTGGAAAGCTTACACGAGCGAGAATTAAATATGGGTTATAGAGAGCTGCTATAATTTGGGAAGACCTACTATAATGACATTTTCGGGCGATTGAGTAGGTCGATTGAGGTGTATGATATTGTTATGGTGGGGCGAGAAACCTACTCAATAGCAAATTAGATACATTATAGTAGGTCATTTTCTTAGAATTGAAGCTGTCAGGCGTAGAAGGTGTGCGTAAAAGACATACTAAATTGGGAAAAAACATTTGGTTAGTAGGTGATTGGGATTAATTGGATGAAATATACGGCTTTAAAAACCTACGGAAGTGATGATAGATAGTGACTTAGTAGGTCTTTGGCAAATATACAGAAGAAAAAGCCTGCATAAAGGTTGTTGAATTACCAATATATAAAAACTGCCGCCGGACATCACAAGGATTCCAGCGGCATAGCTATGTGTCTGCAGTTATTAGCGGGCACTTTTTTTATTGTAAACAGTTACACCTGTGAATGTAGCAGCACAAGCAGCAGCTAAGAGCAGGTACATGTAAACATTAACATCACCAGTTGCAGGTGATACATCGTTGCCAGTATAAGGTTCTGTGGCTGGCTCAGTAGAAGGTTCAGTAGAAGGTTCTTCTACAGGAGTGTTCTTTGCGTCTGCAATAGCTTTAACTTCTGCTGATACATCAAAAGGATTAGCCTTTCCTTCAAGAACGTACTGGTAAGTTACAAGACCAATCATTGAATCCTGAGCAGAATATACACTGTCATATCCCTGATATGTATAGCAGCCAGGTGTTACAGCAGACTTGAAATTCTTAATAAGTGCATTATAGTTAGTTGCAGCATAATCTGAAACGTTATACTGTGCAAAAAGAGCAAGAGCAAGAGCAGTAGCATTAGGGTTAGATGCATACCAGTTCTTAGAGTAATCTTCATTCCAGTACTGTCCCTGTGTTGAACCGTCTGGGTCTGCAAGAGTCTTAACATATGTAATTGCACTATCAATAGCAGCCTTTACGTCAGCATCTGAATAAGCAGAAGCAAAAGGAACTAATGAGATACCATTGTTATCTGCAGAAGTACCAGAGTAATCAATACCATTGCCACCAGCGCAAAGAGTAGTTAATGCTTTCTTAACTGCTGCAATTGCCTTATCTGCATTAGTTAAAGAATCTTTGTAAGAATTAACAGCACTATAGAAAGTACCAATATGATATGGATTAATACCTGTTGATGAGTATGTATTCCAGTCATATGTGTAAGTTAAATCACTGTCAGTGATATTGGCAAGTAAATTGTCAAATGCAGCAACAATATTACAGCCATTAAAATCTGTAGCGTCATTACCAGTTACTGCAAGAACCATAAGAAGGTATGCGTAACTTGAAAGAACGTCATTAGGGCAGGCATAAGGTGCAAGACTTACATTAAGTGTACCATCCTTATTAACCAGTGACTTAACACTGTTTAAGTATGCTTCTGTCTGCTTAGAACAATCATAACCTGAACGGATTGAAAGAAGAAGATTTCTTGAAGCATTGTAGAATGAACTTGTGTCGGCGATATTGCTGTAATCAGCATTGTTCATAAGGTAAGAAGCAGTAAGCTGTGCTTCCTGTCTTACATCGGCTGCAGCAGGAGCTGTAGCGTCTGTTGTTGTATCTGCGAAAGCTGGTACGATATTCATGCAGATTAAGCATGCAGCAACCAGAAATGCAAATACCTTTCTTTTTAATTGTTTCATGTTTTCCTCCTTGACCACCTCTCACCAGGTGATGTGAAAATTTATAGTGCAGTAAATATCCTGACTTGCCGCTTAAACCATTTCTTAAGCCTTCCCATGCACAGTGCCATGCTTAAGTTAAGGATGAATGTATAGCGTATTCAAAACTAAAGCTGCTGCTGATTACAGTGGCATAATATAAAAAACGTGTCGGCATACAGTAGAGTGAGCTGTTATGGATTCTGACCATATTCCTTACTGCCTGCTTGATTGTACCTTTATGTAGAAAATGTGTCAATTACATTTACCTTTGCTTTACATATATTTTACATAACTCCGATAGTGGATTTTACACACCAGTGTGACAATAAAATTATTGCCAAACAAAAGATGTGGTTAAAAGAAAATGAGGAATGATATGAAATTCACAGAAATTAAGAAAAAGTTTTTGGACTATTTTCGGGAAAAGGAGAACGGGGCAATGAGCATAAACACTAAAGAAACAACACAGAGAGTATGTTACACAAACAGGGAGCTGTCATGGCTTGCATTTAATGAGAGAGTATTAAATGAAGCAGCTAATCCTAAAGTTCCACTTGCGGAAAGACTTACATTTGCATCAATATACCAGACTAATCTGGATGAATTCTTTATGGTGCGTGTGGGAACGCTTATGATGCAGATGCAGCTTCAGGAAAAGGAAAGAGACAATAAAACCGGAATGACAAGTGAAGAGCAGGTAAAAGCTATTCTTGATAAGGTGAGTGAGCTTGAGAAGAAAAAGGGCAGAGTGTATGAACAGCTTATGGGAGAACTTGAGACAGCCGGGATAAGAATAATTAATTTTAATAAGCTGTCTAATGATGAAGGTGCAATGCTGGAGGAATATTTTGATATGCATATAGCACCATTTCTCTCGCCTATGATAATAGGGCAGCAGCAGCCATTTCCTTTTCTTGCAAATAAGCAGTTATATGCAATTGTGCTTATGAAGACTAAGAAGGGTAAGAATAAAATAGGAATAGTACCTTGTTCAAACAGTGTATTTAAGAGACTTATAGAAATTCCTACAAGACCGGGAACATTTATGCTTTCTGAAGAATTGATTCTGCATTTTGTATCAAAGCTGTATGAGAAGTATGAAATACAGGAAAAGTCGGTTATGAGAGTTATCAGAAATGCAGATATAGATGCTGGTTCATTTGATGACGAAGACCTTGATTACAGAAATATGATGGAACATATGGTGAAGCAGAGAAACAGGCTTAATCCGGTATGTGTACAGTTAAATAGAGAAATAAACGACAAAGCAAAGAAAAAGCTTACAGATTATCTTGAAATAGGTGCAAAACACCTGATTGAAGAGAGAACTCCACTGGATATGTCATTTGTATTCCAGCTGCAGAACGTGTTAAAGAATAAGTCAGAGCTTTTTTATAAGAAAAGAGTTCCACAGCCAAGTAAAGAAATCAGTATGAATGAAAAGATAATTCCACAGATTGAGAAGAAGGATGTTGTTCTTTCATACCCATTTGAGAGTATGAGACCATTCATATCTATGTTAGAGGAAGCAGCTAATGACCCGACTGTTGTATCAATTAAAATGACTCTTTACAGAGTTGCTGACAGAAGTAAGATAGTTGAAACTCTTATTGAAGCGGCTGAAAATGGAAAAGAGGTTATTGTTCTTGTGGAGCTGAGAGCCAGATTTGATGAGGCTAATAATATTGAAATGTCTAAGAGACTCGAGGAGGCTGGATGCCAGCTTTTATATGGTCTGGGTGATTATAAGGTGCACTCAAAGTTATGCCTTATAACACGTTCGGTTAATAATACATTTTCATATATAACACAGATAGGAACAGGCAATTATAATGAAAAGACCTCAAGATTATATACAGATCTGTCACTTATTACAGCTAATCAGGAGATAGGTGCGGATGCGGCTGCGGTATTTGCAGCTTTGCAGAAGGGAGAAACGGTGGACAGTTCTAACCAGCTTCTTGTTGCGCCAAATTGCCTGCAGAACAGAATTCTTTCAATGATAGACGAGCAGATTGATAAGGTAAAGAACGGTGAAGAGGGATATGTTGGAGTTAAGATTAACTCCCTTACAGACAAGCTTATTATTGAGAAGTTAATTGAAGCTTCGCAGGCAGGTGTTAAAATAGATCTTGAAGTAAGAGGAATATGCTGTATAAAGCCGGGAGTTAAAGGCTATACAGATAATATCCGCGTGGTAAGTGTTGTTGGACGCTTCCTTGAGCATTCAAGAATATATCGTTTTGGAAGAGGAGATGACCAGAAGATATATATTGCATCGGCAGATTTTATGACAAGAAATACTACAAGACGTGTTGAGGTTGCTGCACCTGTGCTTGATAAGCATTGTCAGGAACGCATAATTCATATATTTGATCTTATTATGCAGGATGACGAGAAAGGCAAAGAGCAGAATAGTGATGGTGTATACTGTGACAGACATATCAACAATCCTAAGATTGATTCACAGGAAACTCTATATGAAGAAAGCTATGAAGCGGCAGCCAGTGCAGAATAATTAAGAAAATGGAGGCTAACAGGTATGAAGATAGGTATGCTTACAAGTGGTGGAGACTGCCAGTCTCTTAATGCGGCAATGAGAGGTGTTGCCAAAACTTTGTATAATAATACAAATGATGTTGAAATATACGGATTTCTTGATGGTTACAAAGGAATGATTACCAAGAATTATAGGCTGATGAAAGAAGAGGATTTCAGTGGGATTCTCACAGAGGGAGGAACAATTCTTGGAACTTCCAGAACACCTTTCAAATATATCAATGAGCCTGATGAGGAAGGGCGCGATAAGGTTGCAGGCATGATTAAGACTTATAAGGATTTAAAACTCGACTGCCTGGTAATGCTTGGCGGAAATGGTTCACATAAGACTGCGGCTCTTTTATCGCAGAAGGGTTTAAATGTCGTTACGCTTCCTAAGACTATTGATAATGATATAGAAGGAACTGAGATGAGCTTTGGATTTCAGTCAGCTATAGATGTTGCGACAAGAACTATAGATGAGATTCATACAACGGCAGCATCACACAGCAGAGTGTTTATTGTTGAGATTATGGGACATAAAACAGGCTGGCTGACATTGCATTCAGGAATTGCAGGCGGCGCTGATATCATACTTATACCTGAAATTCCATATAATGTTGATGAGGTGTTGGATACAATCAGAAAGCGTGAAAAGCAGGGTAAGAAATTTACTATAATCGCAATGGCTGAGGGTGCAATATCAGATGAGGATGCAAAGCTGTCAAAGAAAGAACTGAAAGAAAAGAGAAAGACATATACATTTCCATCAGTAGCATATCAGTTGAGTGATGAACTGCAGAAAAAAGCCGGTCAGGAGGTAAGAGTAACAATCCCCGGACATGTTCAGCGTGGCGGAATTCCAAGTGCATCAGACAGAACACTGGCAACAAGAATAGGCGTTGAGGCTGCAGGACTTATATTAAGAAAAGATTATGGCAATATGGTATGCATTAAGAATGGAAAGTTTTCTAAGATACCACTTGAAGAGGTTGCTGGTAAAACCAAGATGGTTAATGTAGATAATGAACTTATAAGACAGGCTGAAAGCTTAGGCATTAGTCTTGGCAGAAAGGCATAAGTGGTATATAATACAAAGCAAATGCTTCAGGAAAGAAGGAAAATGCTTTGAAGAAATCAGACAGATTAAAGATAGTTATTCTTGGGATAGTTGGATTACTTATTCTTATTGGAACCGGAATATTTATATTCATAGGACAGAGTATATGTACTATGGCTGGTGTAGGGCTTTTTGTTATCGTGTGCCTTGGAATGGTTGCTATTGCAGGAAAGAAAGATGACCAGACAGAAACAATAGAACAGCTTAACCAGACAATAAGTGAGCAGAGCAGAAGAATAATGAATACTGAGGGGCAGCTTGCAAGATATAAGAGAGAACTTGCAGAGGCGACTGGTAAGAATGAAGCATAATAATTAAATATTAAGGAGATAGTCATGTTACTAGAGATTTTAAAGGCAATTCTTTTCGGTATAGTCGAAGGAATTACAGAATGGCTGCCTATAAGCAGTACAGGACATATGATTCTGCTTGACCAGGTAGTCAAACTTAATGTATCCGCAGATTTTTATAAGATGTTTCAGGTAGTTATCCAGCTTGGTGCAATTATGGCGGTAGTTATATTATTCTGGAATAAATTGTGGCCTTTTTATATGAAGAAGACTAAGAGTGGTAAGAAAGCAGCCTGGAAAGATGGTGCACTTGCAATGTGGATTAAGATTATAATAGCATGTATTCCAGCAGCAGTTGTGGGGTTGATTTTTGATGATAAGATAGATGAATTATTCTATCATCCAATCCCTGTTGCTATTGCACTTATCGTTGTAGGTATAGTTTTTATAGTTGTGGAGAATGCAAAGAAAGGCAGCAGACCAGCAATCAGAAGTATAGGTGAGATAACTTATAAGGCAGCAATAATAATAGGTCTGTTCCAGCTAATAGCAGCAGTATTTCCAGGTACATCAAGATCAGGTGCAACAATTATCGGAGCACTCATAATCGGAGTATCAAGAAGTGTTGCGGCTGAATTTACATTTTTCCTTGCAGTACCTGTAATGTTCGGAGCAAGTCTTTTAAAGATTGCTAAATATGCTGCCGTGGGAATGGCTATGACAGGAACTGAGTGGGTTGTCCTCATTGTAGGCTGCCTTGTGGCGTTCTTTGTATCAGTATTCGTAATCAAGTTCCTTATGGGATACATCAAGAAGCATGATTTCAAGGTGTTTGGTGTGTACAGAATAATTCTTGGTATAGCAGTTATTGCACTCAGCTTTGTATTGTTTTAATTCTAATACACTTCAAGGTATGAATTGTATACATAACCGCTTGTACCATTATAATCAATAAGGGTGTAATAAGCACCAACAGATAATATAGAACCGGTAGTCCCTCCTGGCACAACTGCAAAGGAGTGGCTGCCGTTTTTGTCTTTATGCATATTAACATAAGAAGCACCTGTCACATGGTAGCTTTTAAGAGCAGATGTATTGGTTATGCGTCCATTTGCAAATGTATACGATGGCTGGGCGGCTGTTTCATGCTGTGTGTTTTGGACTTCAGTCTGAACGGTTTCCGGCTCGGAGGATTCACAGGATGTTTCAGATGCTACAGTTGCTGTCTGAGTTTCAGTCACGACGGTGGATTCCTGTTTTGTTACATCCTGAGAAGAAGCAGTTTCTTTAACTGTTACAGCAGGCGTTGTCTTAGACACAGTTTCTGAACTTACATCTTTAACAGTAACTGGCTGGGTATCAGAATTGCTGGCAGTGTGAATGTTTTTTTCAAGACCGCCACCGCCAAAACCGATGTTTTCAAAGATGACAATTCCGGTTATAATTATTACAAGATATATACCTAAAAATATTTTAACAATAAGATTATTGGTTTTCATTGTGACTAAAGACCTCATATTTTTCTATAATAAATTAATATTAGTTCTTTTTATGGGGCAGGTCAATAAAAAAAGTGATAATCCGGAGGGGTAAAATGAACATAATAGGTCACATTTCAACAGATTTTCCAACAAAATTTGGGATTCCAAGACAGAGTGGATTGATAGAGGAATTAAAAGGTGTCATAACATTTGAATCGGAATACAGACAACCAGAGGCTTTCAGGGGATTGGAGGATTTTTCACATATATGGGTTTTGTGGCAGTTTTCCAAGTCGCAGAAGAAAACTATAGCGGCAACGGTAACTCCTCCAAGACTTGGCGGGAAAGTACGAATGGGAGTATTTGCAACAAGGTCGCCGTTCAGACCGAATGATATTGGACTGTCATGTGTGAAATTAGAGCGCATAGAATATATGGCAGATAAAGGACCGGTACTATTCGTTTCAGGGGTGGATATGGTTGATGGCACGCCGATATACGATATTAAGCCGTATGTAAAATTCACAGACTCACACCCGGAGGCGAAAGAAGGCTTTACATCAGCCACTTATAACAGAAATCTTAAAGTGATATTTCCATCAGACCTGCTTGCAATAATGCCGGAAAGCAAACAGGCGGCAGCAGTTAAAATCTTAGAGCAGGACCCAAGACCAGCTTATGATACAGACGAGACAAGGGCTTATGGGGTAACATTTTCAGGCTTTGATATCAGATTCAAGGTGCATGGGGATGTGCTGACTGTGTTTGAAGTGGTGGATATTGAGGCGGCTGGTGGATATAAGAAGGTAAAGTGAGCCGACGCCAAATGCAGTTATTTTTGAAATTAAAGTGACATAGAGAAATCAGAAATCATCAGACATGTAGCTGGGGCGGAATAAAGCCAGAAGTTATAAGATTAGGAGATAGAAAACTATTAGTTTACTACAGAATGTCATATGGAAGGCGAAGAGATAGAGAATTAGGAGATAGAAACCTACTAAGTTGCTACAGATTGTCATTTGCGTGGGCTTTTGAAAAGGTGTATTTTGCTGCTGTATTTTCAATTACCCACTAAACAGATAATGTGATTGGGATTAGTAGGTCTTTTTTGCAATTATCTTATGTCAGATAGATGAAATTGCAGGGAAATGACCTACTAAAATGCAGTTATAGTCTGATTAGTAGGTTTTTCGGTTCAGTGTGATACTGACAGATACTTCAATCAACCTACTCAATTGCTGGAAACTTGTATTATAGTAGGCTTTCCATTTATTTTTATTTAGCATAATTGCTTACTTTGGAATTATATAGTTGATTTCTACCATAATCACATAAAATCTGGCTGGTATTTTATGCCAGGGATACATTGACCGTGTTTCAGACCGAGCTTCAGACTGGGCCAGCATGAAAGAACTACCATAAATGATTTAACATGAAAGAGCTGTTATAAATGAACTATGATAAAAGAGCCATAAATCAATTCCACTTGATAATCCAGCTAAAATGTGCTTTACTTATATGGACTAGGTAAACAATTAATGTTGCAATCAAGATTAAGGAGGAGCTATATGAGAGTTGGAATGGGATATGATGTTCATAAACTGGTTAAAGACCGTAAGCTTATCATGGGCGGAGTTGAGATTCCATATGAATTAGGTCTGCTTGGACACTCTGATGCAGATGTGCTTCTTCATGCCATTATGGATGCATTACTGGGTGCGGCTGCACTTGGAGATATAGGAAAGCATTTCCCGGATACAGATGACAGATACAAGGGAATATCAAGTATCAGGCTTCTGGAAGAGGTTGGAAAGAAGATAGATGAGGCTAATTATATTATAGAAAATATTGATGCTACTATTATTGCACAGAAGCCTAAGATGCGCCCATATATTGATGATATGAGAAAGAATATCGCAGATGCTTTAAAGATTGATGTTGACAGAGTCAATGTTAAGGCTACTACAGAAGAGGGACTTGGATTTACCGGAAGTGGAGAGGGTATTTCTTCACAGGCAATATGCTCACTTAATTCTGTTTCTAATTATATATACGGCGCTGCTGATATGACAAACTGTAGACCTGACTGCGGTGGCTGCATGGGCTGTCAGAACAGATAGAACTGACAATACATTTGCAGCTTTAATTCATATAATATAATTAAGAATAAAAAAGTCAGGATTAACAGATTATGAAATATAGAGATTATGTAAAGCAGGAAATAGCAGTAATAAAGGACAGAGACCCTGCTATTAAGTCGGATAAAGAGGTATATCTTTATCCTAGTTTTAAGGCAATACTTAAATATAGAAAAGCCCATAAGTTATATCTTAAGGGCGAATATTATAAGGCAAGAAAGATTTCACAGAAAACTGCAAGACAGACCGGAATTGAGATACATCCGGGAGCGCAGATTGGCGAGGGACTTTTTATTGACCACGGACATGGAGTTGTTATCGGAGAGACAGCCATTATCGGTAACAATGTAACACTTTATCAGGGCGTTACACTTGGAGGAACAGGCAAGGAACAGGGTAAGAGACATCCTACTCTTGGAGATAATATTATGGTAGGAGCAGGAGCAAAGATTCTTGGCTCGGTTACTATAGGTGATAACTGCAAAATTGGTGCGGGTTCTGTAGTATTAAAGGATGTGCCGGCGAATTCTACGGTGGTTGGTGTTCCGGGAAGAATTGTTATTCAGGACAGCGTAAGACTGGTTGATGATTTAGACCAGATACATCTTCCAGATCCTGTTATGCAGGAGATTGAGAACTTAAAGCAGGAGAACGCAAGACTTAAGAAGAGACTTGCACACCTTGAGAACAGCGTGAATGAAAGCCGCAGCTCATATGATGATAACTAAAGTGTGATTATGAAAGGAAATCTGACATGAGGATTTATAATACTTTATCCAGAAGAAAAGAAGAGTTTAAGCCATTAGAAGAAGGAAAGGTTAAAATGTATGTCTGCGGACCTACTGTATACAACCTTATTCATATTGGTAACGCAAGACCTATGATTGTATTTGATACAGTAAGAAGATATCTTGAGTACAAGGGATATGATGTTAATTATGTATCTAACTTTACAGATGTAGATGACAAGATTATTAAGAAAGCTAATGAAGAAGGTGTATCTGCTGAGGAGATTTCAACAAGATATATTGCTGAATGTAAGAAGGATATGGAGGGCATGAATATTAAGCCTGCAACAACACATCCTCTTGCAACTCAGGAAATCGGCGGAATGATTGATATGATACAGACTCTTATTGACAAGGGTTATGCTTATGAAGTCAATGGAACTGTATATTACAGAACAAGAAAATTTGCAGAATATGGAAAGCTGTCTAAGAAAAATATTGATGACTTGGAGGCAGGACACAGAGATGAGGCACACAGCCTTAAGGTTACAGGTGAGGATGAGAAGGAAGACCCACTTGATTTCGTTCTCTGGAAGCCTAAGAAAGAAGGAGAGCCATCATGGCCATCACCTTGGAGCGATGGAAGACCTGGCTGGCATATTGAATGCTCTGTTATGTCTAAGAAGTACCTTGCTGACGAAATCGATATCCATGCGGGAGGAGAGGATTTGATATTCCCTCACCATGAGAATGAGATTGCGCAGTCAGAGGCAGCTAATGGAGTACCATTCTCTAAGTACTGGATGCACAATGCGTTTCTTAATATCGATAACAAGAAAATGTCTAAGTCTTTAGGTAATTTCTTTACAGTAAGAGATATAAGCAGGGAATACGACCTTGAAGTGTTAAGATTCTTCATGTTAAGCGCACATTACCGTAATCCTGTTAATTTCAGCCATGACCTTATGGAATCAGCAAAGAATGGGTTAGACAGAATCTTAACTGCTGTTGATAATTTAAGACATCTGTCAGAGAATGCCAAGGATGTTCCAATGACAGACGATGAGAAGAAGATAATAGCTTCTATAGATGACATTTATAAGAAATTCGAGGACTCAATGGACGATGATTTCAATACAGCAGACGCAATATCAGCTATATTTGAACTTGTAAAGCTTGCTAACTCTAATTCAAGCTCAGATAATTCCAAGGAGTACATCGATACTCTTATGAAGAAGATTACAACTCTTACAGATATTCTTGGACTTAAGACAGATAAGAAGGAAGAAATGCTTGACGAGGATATCGAGGCACTTATTGCCGAGAGACAGCAGGCAAGAAAAGATAAGAATTTTGCAAGAGCTGATGAAATCAGAGATGAGTTATTAGCAAAGGGAATTGTTCTTAAGGATACAAGAGAGGGCGTAAGATGGAGCAGAGCTTAGATAACGACCTTGTAAAATGCATATATGAAGGCCTGGATATGAAGCATACAGAGCCTTCGCAGTTATCACCTCTTGTTCTTGCATATATCGGGGACAGCATATATGACCTTGTCATTAAGACATGGGTTATAGAGCAGGGGAATATGCAGGTTAATAAGCTTAACAAGAAAACGAGCAGTATTGTTAAGGCAGAATCACAATCTGCCATGATAGGTGTAATAGAGCCTATGCTCAGTGAACATGAGGAAGCTGTGTATAAGAGAGGACGTAATGCAAAGTCATACACATCTGCCAAGAATGCAAGTATCGGAGATTACAGAAGAGCAACGGGTTTTGAGGCTCTTATTGGATATCTGTATCTTAGCGGGCAGTATGAGCGGATGATGGAACTGGTTAAAGCAGGACTGGAAAGCCTTGGGTTAAAGTAGAGCCGGCAAAGCAGAATCCATATCTGTAATGGATAACTGGATTCTGCTTTGTTAATATTAAGGAGAAATATATGAGATACAATGAATTAACATTTCAGGGAAGAAATGCTGTATTAGAGGCATTCCGCTCTGGTAAAACTATCGATAAGCTTTTTATTCTTGACGGCTGTCAGGATGGACCAATAAAGAGTATTGTCAGAGAAGCAAAGAAAACAGATGCAATTATCAATTATGTTGATAAGGAAAGACTCGACAGACTTGCAGGAACAGGACATCATCAGGGAGTTGTTGCCATTGGCGCAGCTTATGAATATGCAGAAGTTGATGATATACTTGCAGCAGCTAAGGAAAAGGGAGAAGATCCATTTATATTCATTCTTGATGAGATAGAGGACCCTCACAATCTTGGTGCTATTATAAGAACTGCCAACCTTGCAGGTGCACATGGAGTTATTATTCCTAAGAGAAGAGCTGTCGGACTTACAGCAACTGTAGCCAAGACATCAGCAGGCGCGATTAATTACACACCTGTAGCCAAGGTTACTAATATTTCACAGACAATCGAGGAACTTAAGAAGCAGGGACTCTGGTTTGTATGTGCTGATATGGGCGGAGAGACAATGTATAATCTTAACCTTAAAGGACCTATCGGCCTTGTTATAGGTAATGAGGGCAATGGAGTGAGCCGTCTTGTTAAGGATAAATGTGATTTCATCGCATCAATTCCTATGAAGGGTGACATTGATTCCTTAAATGCCTCAGTTGCAGCAGGTGTTCTTGCATACGAAATAGTCCGTCAGAGACTTAATTAGGGAGTTTTTTATGAAGCATATGGAAGAGTATCCTGATGAAGAGCTTATTGATATGTACAGAGCGGGTAATGAGCAGGCAATTGAGTACATATTTGAGAGATATAAGTATATAGTGCGAAAGAAAGCAAAGGCCATGTTTCTTGCCGGCGGAGACAGTGATGATTTAATCCAGGAGGGAATGATAGGTCTTTATAAGGCTGTCCGAGACTATGATAAGAAAAAGGATGCTTCTTTCATGACATTTGCAGGAATGTGCATAAACAGGCAGATTCTTAATGCAGTTACAGCTTCTAACAGAAAGAAGAATACACCACTTAATACATATGTTTCTTTTGATGAACCGGTCAATCCAGAAGATGATTCTCAGGTAAAGCTGGTGGATGTACTAAAGTCTGATAAGGAACAGAATCCGGAAAGACTTTTTATTGATCAGGAAAATGCTGAAAGTTTAGAAGATAAATTATACAGTGTGCTAAGTGGTTTTGAGAAAAATGTATTGGAATTATATATGTCTGGCAAAGATTATATTGCTATTGCGCAGACGCTTGATAAGCCGCCAAAATCTATAGATAATGCTATACAAAGGATAAGGAATAAAGTTGACAAAATAACCAACCTATAATATTATGAATAGGTGTGTTAAGACACATGCTATTGTAGCTCAGGGGTAGAGCACTTCATTGGTAATGAAGAGGTCACGGGTTCAATTCCCGTCAATAGCTTAATTTAATGTTTGTGTTTTTTAAAACAGATTGGAGGACGCTATGGTAAAAGCTATTGTAGGTGCTAACTGGGGTGATGAAGGAAAGGGTAAGATTACTGATATGCTTGCCGAAGAATCAGACATCATCGTAAGATTCCAGGGAGGAGCTAATGCGGGACATACTATTATTAATGATTATGGAAAGTTCGCGCTGCATCTTTTACCTTCGGGAGTTTTCTATAACCATACAACAAGTGTCATTGGTAATGGTGTAGCTCTTAATATTCCATACCTTGTTAAGGAGTTAAAGAGCCTTACAGACCGTAATGTACCAATGCCTAAGATTCTTGTATCAGACAGAGCACAGATACTT
>OLHA01001217.1_pt1 | contig 14201 bp, 11 predicted proteins | sample 1605961 | NCBI WGS metagenome assembly OLHA01 (sample SAMN03283288) | human gut metagenome | biome: human-associated habitat; material: feces | host: Homo sapiens | place: Peru | collected 2012
CTGTAAATACATAATTATATTATTATGTATTACACCATGCTATAAACAGAAGGGAGAAAAATTATGAAACGAGTTCTTTCAGTCCTATTGGTGTTGGCAATGCTGGTGTCTTATGTGCCGACATATGCAGTGGCAGAGGAGACAACGGTCGAGGATGCATCGGCGGTGTCTGCGGATGAAGTGGAAAAACCCGAGGCGGAAACTGTTGCAGACAGGGTAGAGCCCGATGAGACAGAGGTAACAGACGCAACGGAGGTAGAGACAGCCCCAGAGGCAACAGAGCAAGAATTGCAGCCTCAGGTTGTCGGCTGCCTAGTAGAGTTTGTGTGCAAAACGACAGATTTCACGCTTCAACTCTACCGCGTGAATGAAGACAACCAACTCAAAGAGGAAGTTCTCCCCCAGGAGGATGGACGCTATTTGCTGGTTTCAGGCAAATACTTTTACCACGGAGAAAATACCACTGCTCAAGCAACGGAAGGATATCTGGAAGTTGTCAATGAGGACGAATTGCAGGTTGAACTGGTATTTGAGGAGGAAGTTGACGAGACTTCCGAGTACGAGGTAGTTGGAGGCACTAACCTGACTTGCGCCCAAGTAACTCAGGCGGTAAATGAGTATAAGCGTATTTTGGAGGAGTGGTGCAATAAACATGGTACGAGCACTGCCTATTGGAATGCAAATATACGTGGTAACAACGCCACTCAGACATTAAAGAATCAGGCAGATGCTGGTGACTATACAAGTTGTTTGACGAGCAAACGCTGTGTATACACAGGGTCACATCTCAACGCCAATGGTTGCACATCTAACATGTTTACGGGTGTAACTAAAGGGCTAGCTCAGTGCCATGCTTTTGCTGATTATATGGCGTATGTCGTTTTTCGTGAAACCGCAAACAGTCATCGAGATAAACTGCGTTCGCAGGATGGATATGACTTTTCAAATTTTAATTATGTTCCTGGTGATATTATTTTCTTCAATGATGTTTCATCCAACAATCAGCATTTTATCTTTGTATACGATACAGATGAAACGTTTATTTATTACGTCGCAGGTAATGACGATGGTCGGTGTGGCATAAAATTCAGAACCAAAACTTGGAAAGAAGCAAGAGAAGGCTATCAATCAAGTAGTTTCAGGCCAATAGGTGGGGTATTATTATCTCCCGCAACCGATGCTGATAACTACCGTGGCCAGTACCGTCCGCCAGTACAGACCGCTCCCGCCGCCCCCACAAACTTCAAGGCCGTCTACGTTGACAACGCGCGGGCAAAACTCTCCTGGTCCGCCAGTTCTGGCGCGACATCCTATGAAGTCCAGTATTGGAGCGTTGGAAGCAACGCGTGGAAAACGGACACGAGCTATAGCTCCGGCACTTCGTATACATCAACGGGACTTAGAAATTATTCTTCCTGGACATTCCGTGTCAGAGCTGTCAATAGCGCGGGAAAGTCAGACTGGGTAAGCTGTAACTACGAGAAAACGCATACCCACTCTTATAAGCAGGAATTTGAAGCCGCTCATCCCCACAAGGTCTACATGAAATGCTCTTCCTGCGGTGACTGGTACTACACCGGCGCAACCACAACGGTAGACAGCTGCACCCAGTGCCATCCACCGGTACAGCAGGTGTATCTGGACCTGAAAGGCTACCTGGACGGAAAAGATTCCGATTCTCTGGAAAATTTCGGCACCTGTGATGTGTATATCAATGATGTGAAGGTAGCCGATGACTGCACAGATTTCTATCGGGTTTATCCAGTGGGGACGAAATATTCCATTAAGGATATTCGCGCAACAGACGGTCATAAATACATTGGTGAAAAGCCTTTCGTAGATGAAGATGGAAACACATCTATCCGATTCGAAGATGACGATGGGACAATAAGCGGAACACTGAAGAAGAACACCGAGGTTGTGCTGGAGTTTGAGACAGCCGCTCCTATACAGGTATCTCTGAAGCTAAAAGCTTGCTTGAACGATGAAGAAATAGATTCACTCGATGGCATCGCCACTTGCGACGTGTACATTAACGGAGAAAAAGTGGCTGATGGATGTTCACAGTTCGATGCAGCGTATCCGGTAGGAAGTACGTATTCCATAAGGAATGTGTCCACACAGCGTGGATACCGGTTTAAAGGTGTATTACCCAAACATGTAGATACGGCGGGAAATACAACTATTTACTTCGGTTCGCTAGAGGGAACATTAACAGACAATAGCGAAGTTGTGTTGGATTTCGAGGCAACCGGTCACAGCGGCACCTGCGGCGACAACCTGACCTGGAGCCTCAACACCGCTGGCACCCTAACCATCACCGGAACCGGCGCAATGTGGGACTATGAATGGTGCCAAGACGGTGACACCGTCTATTCCAGCGCGCCATGGGCAGGGCTGGAAATCACAGACATCGCATTGGATGAGGGCATCACAAGAATCGGTGATTGCGCTTTCCTGGACTGCAGAACCATCTTTGCCCCGCTGAGTTTGCCGAGCACCTTACAGGAGATCGGCGACGCGGCATTTTCCGGATGCTACGGACTATATGGAGAGTTGTATTTGCCTGAAAGCATAAACGCAATTGGCGCGTACGCGTTCCAGGGATGTGAGGGGCTGACAGGGGCGCTGAATCTTCCATCTAGTATATCCTACATTGGAAGCGCTGTTTTCAACGGATGCAGCGGGCTGACAGGGACCATCTCCATCCCTAAAAATGTGCAGTATATCGGCGATTGGGCATTCCGGGACTGCATCGGCTTTACCGGAAAATTAGTAGTCCCGAGTAACGTCATAGTAATAGACGAGTACGCGTTTGCCGGTTGTGCAGGAATTGAGCAAGTGGAAATACTGACAGATCTACAATCCATCGGAGAAGGTGCTTTTGAGGACTGCGCCAGTTTGGCGGATGTATATTATGCTGGCAACTTAAACCAGTGGAATCAAATTTCTATTGGGGCAAACAATGCACCGCTGCTGAACGCCACCCTTCACTGTACCGGCAGTGATGATATCGCCCCCCGTCCTCTGGCGCAGAGCGTCACCCTGTGGCTGGACGGCGAAGCCGCGCCGAAGAGCACAACTATTGATTTGAACGATTACCTACACGAAATGCCGCAGCTGAATCTCACGGCAACGGTTTTGCCGGAGGAAGCCGTTCAGTCGGTCACCTGGTCCTCCAGTGCTCCAAAGGTTGCCACGGTTGAGGAAGATGGACGCGTCACTGTTGTATCTCTCGGCACCGCTGTCATCAAGGCAATTGCCACCGACGGCAGCAATAAAACCGCACAAATCACCCTGAACGTGATCCGTACAGACCGCAGCCCCCGGCTGGGTACTTCTACGCTGACTCTGAATGGCGTATCCACAGCCGGAGTGCAGGTAGACCTGGTGGAAACCTATGGCAACAGAATTCAAAACGTCCGTGTGGACGATGACCGGCTTGAAGCGGAGTACGAAGACAACGTCCTGACCTTATATGCCAGAGAAGCTATCCCCAAAGGAACCTGCAAAGTAGTTCTGACGGCAGACACCGACAACGGGACCTACACCTATCCTCTGACTATAAAGGTCACCCAGGCCTTGCCCAAGCTCACTGTCAAGCAGTCCAACAAGTTTGATCTTTTCTATCGGGACAGCGAATCGACTCTGACCATTACCGGCGGCGAAGTAGAAAGCGCTGCGTTCATCGGAAGCAGTGACTTTGCGCTGGAAAATGAAGATGACCAGTGGTTCATCCGCTATGCCGACCCGGAAAATATTCCCGCCAAGCCCGGCACGAAGGTGACCCTAAGCGTCCTCTTTGCAGGTTACAATGCCCCCGTGACCAAGTCTGTCACCATCGCCACAGTAAATACTTCTCCAAAGCTCAAACTCTCTCCCGCTTCCTCTGTTTTGAATACCGTATTGACCGAGGCGCTGGAGGTCCGGGCACAGCTTGCGGGCACCGATGACGATAATTTGTCCGTCTGGACAGATACGCCAGGTGCGGAAGTATGCTTGGAAGACGGCACACTTACCATTGAACTCTCCGCGGCAAAGGCTGTCACCGTAAATGTCTATGTTCAGTCCGACAGCTGGGCAAAGCCGGTAAAGCTGACTCACAAAGTCTCTATCACCACCAAAAAGCCCACCCTGAAGGCCGTTAACAGCACTTTGAAATTGAACAGCTACTTCCCATCGGAAACTGCCTCCACCGGATTGATCCTGTCCCAGGGCAATGTGTTCCTGTCGGCAATGGAGCTGACACCCACAGCGAAGGCGGGTGCGGCTGCCGCTGAATCCGAGAAACTAAGTGTATACTATGATTTGGATTCCGAAGAAATTGTAGCGGAAATTCTGGACAGCTCCATAAAAAACGGGACCTATTCCTTCACTTGCGTCGGTACTCTGGAAGATGGCACGGCTATTTCCGGCGGCACCGTAAAGGTATCCGTCACCAACACCCTGCCAAAGGCCAAGCTGTCCGCCTTCACTGTGAAGCTGAACAAACGGCTGACTGGGGAGGAAGCTACAGTCAAAGTCAGCCTCACCGGCGGCAATGGCTATACAGTCACAGGCTTTGAGAATCTGCCCGACTTCATGTGGTATGAAGACGGTATTCTAACCGTGACCCTGCCTGAGCAGAGCGGAACCTACCCATTATATGCCACTGTCAGCCGTGGGGGCGAAGAAGCAGTCCTGCCCACATCTGTAAAACTGACAATTCAGGTTTACGACAAAGTACCCAGTTTCCGGCTCAGCGCCAAAGGCAAGTTGGATGTGCTGGATCCGGATAGCAAGATCATCTACACCCCGAAGCTGACCAATGCTCTTGGGACAGCTACGGATGTAGAATTGACCGGTGCAAGCGCTGACCTGTTTGACGCAGAGGTGATAAACGGCACAATTCACCTGGCCCTGGCGAAATCCGGCGACAACTATTCCACCAAGGCCACCTACAAAATTGTCCCGCTTCTAACCATCTGCGATCAGCAAGTGAAAGGCCCTGCTCTGAGCATTAAAGTCACGCAAAGTGCTCTGAAACTGGCGTCCCTTCCCAATCGGACGGTTTACACCTCCCAGGCCACTCCGCTGGTGCAAACACTCCACGTCACCGCCCCCGCCGCGGCAGAAATTGGGGACGTAACGCTAAACGCAAAAACTTCCGCAGCACTCCGCAGCGCCCTGGACACAGCAGGTGGACTCCAATCCCGTGGGGCTACCATCGCCTTCCCCGCCAAAGCCTTCACTGGTCTAAAGCCCGGAAATTACACTGTGATTCTGGACATTATCCCAGTCAATGCTGCCTCTGACAGCAAACCAACGCAGGCTAAATTTACGTTGACCGTCAAGAAATAACTTTGAAGAGGCTGCCTTGCAAATTGAGGCAGCCTCTTTCTATAAACTTGGCATTTGGCCCAGCTTAGGGCTTAAACCACATCCATATGCACATGGCCCTCGTCAATGGCGTAGGCGTAGGCCGTCTCCGGCATGGACTTCACCAGGGCCAGCGTTTTGGCGGAGGGCCAGCCACGGATGGAGAAGTCCATGGCCTTGCCCGTCAGGTGCCGGGAGTTGGCCACGCCGCCTACTGCCCGGTTGTGGGCGGGGCAGCGGAGGGTGCTGCTGGGGATCATGGGGCTTCCGGCAGCGGCCCGGACCTTGTCCGCCAGGCGCATGAGCTTTTCGCTGGGCTCCACGGGGAAGCCGCCGCAGCGCCCGCAGGAGCAGGCAATGAAGGGCTCGGAGCGGGTGAAATAGCGGATGTCCTTCCACCAACCAGCTCCCGGCTCCGGAGGGGCATCCGGCCGCTCCCAGCTTTCGAAAACAGCCTTGCGCAGAGCTGCCTCTGTGGCCTTTCCGGCAATGCCGTCGGCCTCCAGGCCGTATTCCCGCTGGAATTCCCTCACCGCCGCCCCGGTTCTCTTCCCGGGGATCCCGTCCGCCCCTCCGGGATCATAGCCCAGGGCCGTAAGGAGCAGCTGCAATTTTCGTACAGTCAATCCCTTACCTCCCTTTAGGTCAGGTAGATGCTGAAAATCTGCCCCCGGATCCCGGCCGCGGCGGGGACGATCCGCAGGGATACATAATACTCTCCGGACAGATTGGAAATATTCATGGTTGAGACCTTTCGGTCAAAGTCCTTTCCGATGGACATCTGCATCACGCTTTCCTGGACCGCATCGTATCCGGTGCTGAGGGACACCCGGATATTGGTAGAGCCGGTATTATAGTTCTCCAGCAGCTGCCAGTCGATATTCAGGGCAGAGAATCCGCTGAGCGCGATCTTCTGCTTGGTGCCCAGGATCACCGGGTCATTCGTGGTGGAGTGCAGCTCGATCCGGTCCTCCAGCAGACTGCCGGATTTCCACGCCGCCGAGCCGGAGAGATAGGTTTTCTTGTACTCTGCGAAGGTCCAGCCGCCGGTAAAGTCATCGAAGGTGTTGCCCGCCTCATAAAGCCGCCCGTCGAACCGGGAACAGAACTGCTTCCATCTGTCGGCGGCATACATCCACCCCTCCAGCCGCTGCCAGGCCTTGTCCTTGTAGATGTGGGCAAAACGGATGGGCAGCTCCACTCTGGGAGGCCCGGGAAGGATCACGCTGGTGCCGTCCTCCTGGAGCTGGAGCCAGATATTTCCCTCGGCCCCCTGGGGCCGGAGCTGGGAGATCAGCAGATCCGTATCTGCCCGGTCCGTATCCAGCCACACCGTATTGTTTTCCGCCGCGCCTGGCCTCTCAACGCCCCGAAGGACAGTAATGCCAAACTCATCCTGCCGGGCGGTTTTCCCGCCGCCGGATTTTCCGTACAGATAACAATCACCCATTATCGCAGCACCTCGATCTGGATCGGCACCGCCGTATCCGGTTTTTCCTCCAGGCAGGTGAAGAGGATCTTTCCGTCTCCTGCCCGGGCAAAGCTGACCTGATTCCAGCTTTTCAGCTGTTTCAGGGCCGTTTCCTGATCCTGGGCGTACACAGGACCAACATGGGGCGTATCCGTGTTCCGGATGCCCGCCAGGGGCAGCGCCTGGGTGTAAGGCCCCTCACCTGTCCAATCCGTGGACAGGGTAGCCTGCCGGGCCAACCGCTCTCCGTCCCCCTTGGGGCCGACAGGACCGGGCTCTCCGGGGTCGCCCTTCTCCCCCTTCTCTCCCCGAATGGAGGGAATGGGGGTGATTTTTCCCGTCCGGTCCCGCAGCCGCAGCACCGCCGTGCCGCCGCTGGGGTCCACCTGGACAAAATAGCCCTCTGGCATCTCCCCGGGCCCCACATACACCTCACTGTAGCGCAGAAATGCGGTCTGCTCACCGCCCCGCTGGCGCAGGGTCAGCCGCACGCCGTCTGCCTCCTGCTCCATGACAATGCCATTGTCCTCCAGGGCCTCCATCAGCTGGTCATAGACGTTGGGCGCCGGGGCCTCCGGGCTTCCCCAGGCGCTCCGGATCCCCTCCCGCAGGAAGATCCTTGCGGGAGTCGTTGTCCGCAGGTTTCCGGCAAAAATGCCTACCTCCAGAGTCCTGGCATAGGTAAATACCGGCACCCGGCACTGATTCCCCCGGAAGACCACGTCTACATAGGACCCCTCTGTCTGAAACCGGGCCGTCCGCAGAGGATGCGCCTCCCATTCCTTTTCCAGGTCAAACACCACCCGGTACTCCCCGTCTCCGGTGATGTAGGGCGTGTGGTCCGTTTGAAGGGCCACACCTTCCCGGATCGATATATGAATTTCCTTCACTTCTCACCTCTTCCTTTCCGGGCTGTTTCTCCGGCGGCACGGCAGATCTCCACCAGAAAGTTCACTTTTTTCAACCCGTCGTCATTATAGGTCATTTTATTCAACCTGTCAAATTGGACGGATCCCTGTGGTTTCCGCCATAAGGATATGCCCCTCGGCCTTTGCGGTCGAGGGGCATATTCCTTATTTCAGTTTCCAAGCCAGGTCGCCCAGGGCATGGCCTGGGTGCCTTACAAAACTTCTACCGCTTTCCGCTCTACGTCCAGCATGGCGGTATAGCGGGTAATGTAATCATGGAAGCCCTCCACGTCCGCTTTCTCCGGGGCCAGGGTAACGCCTTTGGCACCGGCAAAAACATGGGTGTTCAGGTAATCCTCCAGGGTCTCTCCTTCTGCCTTTTCCAGCATATAGGCGGCGAGCAATGCCATGCCGTAGGGTCCGCCCTCTCCGGCGGTCTCCATGCAGGTCACAGGGGCACCGCAGGCGGCAGCCATGTATTTCTGGCCCACCACAGGGGTCTTGAAGAGGCCGCCGTGGCCCGTCAGAGAGTCGATGGCCACGTGCTCCTTCGCCAGAATATCCATGCCGATCTTCAGCGTGGACATGGTGGAGTAGAGCTGCGCCCGGAAGAAGTTGGCCAGTGTGAATTTGCTCTCGGGTTTCCGGATCACCAAGGGCCGCCCGGCATCCATGTGGGTCACGCCCTCCCCGGCCATGTAGTTGCACACCAGCAGCCCGCCGCAGTCCGGATCTCCCTCCAGGCTTTTCTCATAGAGCCTGGTATACAGCTCTCCGGTGGATGGAGCGGCACCGAAAAGCCTGGCGGTCTCTCCCAGGACGGAAACCCAGGCGTTGGTATCGTTGGTGCAGTTGTTGCAGTGGACCATGGCCACAGGCCTCCCCGTAGGGGTAGTCACCAGGTCGATCTCCTGGTAGACCTTCTCCAGCGGCTTTTCCAGAACCACCATGGAAAAAATAGAGGTTCCGGCGGAGACATTGCCGGTCCTGGGGGCCACGGCATTGGTGGCCGTCATGCCGGTACCGGCGTCTCCCTCGGCAGGGGCGAAGGGAATGCCGGGAGCCAGCAGGCCATCCAGCCGCTTTGCCCCCTCCGGGGTCAATTCACCGGCCTTCTCACCGGCTGTCAGGACCTTGGGAAGGAGATCCTCAAGCCTCCAGGGCAGGTGCCGGGATGCCAGGATCTCATTGAACTTCGCCAGCATGGCGGCATCGTAATCCCCGGTCTCACTGTCGATGGGGAACATTCCGGAGGCTTCGCCAACCCCCAGGGCGTTCACGCCGGTGAGCATATAGTGGACATAGCCCGCCAGGGTGGTCATGTGGGCGATCTGCGGCACATGGGCTTCCCCGTTCAGCACGGCCTGATACAGATGGGCGATGGACCAGCGCTGGGGAATATTGAAGTGAAAGGCCTCCGTCAGCTCTCCGGCGGCCTGGGCGGTGATGGTATTCTGCCAGGTCCGGAAGGGCACCAGCAGATTCCAGTCCTTGTCAAAGACCAGATAGCCGTGCATCATGGCGGAGACACCCATGGCGGCAATGCGCTCCCGGTGGGCGACCCCAGAAATGGCAGCCTTCAGCCCGGTCCACACATCCTCCAGCCTATAGGTCCAGATGCCGTTCTCAAAAGTCGATTTCCAGGTATAGTCTCCGGAGAAAACAGGCTGATACCGGCCGTCGATGGCCGTTGCCTTGATGCGGGTGGATCCCAGCTCCAGACCCAGGACGGTTTGTTCAGACATAGCGCATCCTCCCTTTCTGCATTTATGTGGTCTTCCACACCAGCCCCCTGGGGTAGAAGAAGCGGAGCTTTTCCTGAGCCAGGCAAACGTGAACGGTCTGCGCCTGCCTCAGTTCTCCGTCCAGGTTGATGGCGGTAGGGGCATCGGCGGTAATGGTCAGCTGATCGGTGCGGAAATGGCGTATGTAGCCGGGCAGCTCTTTGTACCGGCCCGCCTTGTATTTGCCGATGAGGCCCGGGACCTGGAGTCTGGTCACCTTTTTCACGGCCAGGACCTCCAGGATCCCGTCGGTGGGGTCTGCCTCCGGGACGGGGCAAAAGCCGCCGCCGTAAAATCTGCCATTGCAGACACAGACCATGGTCATATCCCCGTCCAATGTCTCTGTGTCGATTTCCAGCCGCAGGTGCTGGGCAACCCCCCGGACCACGTTGACCACCGCCGAAGCGCAGTAGGCCCGGAACCCCTGCAGCAGCGGGAACCGCTTGTAGCTGGCCACATCCGTGCCGATACGGGCATCCAGGCCCACGGAGCAGATGTTCAGGCACAGGTCATCGTTGCAGCGGATCAGGTCCAGCTCCACTTCTTCCGGATCCAGGAGCTTCCGCAGATCCCGGAAGGCCTCTGGCTGGGAGAAGAGCCGGACAAAGTCATTGCCGCTGCCCCCTGCCAGAACGGTGACGGCGGCATTTGCATAGCCTGCCGCCCCGGCAGCCACCTCGTTCAGGGTGCCGTCTCCCCCGCAGGCATAGATGCGGTAGTCCTCCCCGCTCTTCGCCGCCTGCCGGGCCAGCCGGAAGCAATCCCCAGGCCCCTGGGAGATCTCCACCCGGTAGTCAAGGCCCTGGCAGCATTCCAGGATCTGGCGGGTCACGGCCTTGGTCCGGTCATAGCTTCCCGCCGCCGGATTGATGAGGAAGAGATGTTTCATTTCTTGTTCTTTCTCTGGTTGTTCAGATACATATAGTAGTCGCACTTGATCATGCCGTTGTACAGCTTCCGCTTCTTATCCGCCCTGGCGCCGAAATAGTGCTCAAACTCCGGCTCAGAGGTAATGATGTATTTCTTCCAGCCGTCGGCGTAGCGCAGGTGCCGGCCCAGGTCGGCATAGAGCCGCTGGGCGCTTTTCTGCTCCATCATTCGCTGGCCATAGGGCGGATTGGCGATGAAGATCCCCTCGTCCGTAGGCAGGCTCATCTTGGTGGCGTCCCCGTCCTTGAATTCGATCAGGTCACCCAGGCCTGCCTTTCGGGCATTGGCCATAGAGAGGGAGACGCACTTGGGGTCGTTGTCAGAGCCCAGGATCCGGTAGCTGCCATGGAATTCCTTGTCCTTGGCCTCGGTGCGGACCTGGCCCCAGAGCTTGGGATCCAGCCAGGAGAAGGCCTCGGCGGAGAACCGGCGGAAGGCTCCGGGGGCCTTGTTCTTGGCAATCAGGGCCGCCTCGATGGGAATGGTGCCGCTGCCGCAGAAGCCATCCCACAGGAACTCCCGGCCCCGGTAGTGGGTCAGCATGACCATCGCCGCCGCCAATGTCTCCCGCAGAGGCGCATCGTTGCCATTGGCCCGGTAGCCCCGCTTGTGAAGCCCCGGTCCCGTAGTGTCCAGATACAGCTGGACCCGATCGTTCATAATGGAGAACTGGAGCTGATACTTGGCCCCCGTCTCCGGCAGCCAGCTCACGCCGTACTTCTCCCCCAGGCGGCGGGATGCCGCCTTTTTCACAATGGCCTGGCAGTCCGGCACGCTCATCAGCTGGCTGTTCAGGCAGTGGCCCTTCACAGGGAATACCCCGTCTCTCGGGATGTAATCCTCCAGGTTGGCCCGGTACACCCCCTGGAAAAGCTCCTCGAAGGTGGTGGCCTTGAAGTCCGCCAGCACAATGAGCACCCGCTCGCCGGTGCGCAGACACACGTTGGCCTTGGCCAAGGCCAGACCGTCTCCGGAAAACAGTACCCGGCCGTTTTCCACCCGGACATTCTCCATGTCCAGCCGTCTCAGCTCGTCCCCTGCCAGGCCCTCCAGGCCAAAGAGGCAGGGTACGGAAAATTCCATTTTGTCCATAGGTTACTCTCTTTCTAAACAGTTTCAACGGGGCCTCACCTGAACCTTCAGGGGTCCTCTCCACACCCGTCCCGGGCTGCGCCCGGTCCACCCTCGGAAATCACAGAGGGCTTTTTACGGGATGATCTTGCTTTTCTTCAAATACCGCTCCTCTTCCGAGAACACGCAGCCGCAGTATTTCTGGATGTAGAAGCCCAGCTCCCGGGCCCGCTCCTGACCGGCACGGAAATAGGGACGAAAATCCCGATAGAGGAATTCTACGCCGTATTCCGCTGCCGCCCGCTCCGCCACCTCCCGCATGAGCTCATGCTGCTGGTAGGGGCTGATGAAGAGGGAGGACGTAAAGCTGTCGAAGCCCCCCTCCTTGGCCATCCGGGCGGCCTCGAAGAGCCGGAACTCGTAGCATTTGACACACCGGTGCTCAATGTCATCCGCCACCGCCCGGACGAAGGGACGCAGGCCGTAGTCGTTCCGCTCGATCAGGGGCAGATCAATGGTCTGGGCGTACTCCCGCAGGCAGTTCCGCCGGGCCCGGTACTCGGTAAAGGGATGGATATTGGGATTGTACCAGTACCCCGTTACCTCATAGTGGTCTCCACGTAAAACGTCGATACACTGATTGGCACAGGGAGCACAGCAGATATGCAGCAGGGTCTTCATAAGCGCCTCCGGGTATGTATTTGGAATACTATAGCATGAAACGGGCCGTAAAGCAATAAAAAATGCGGGCCATGAAGCCCTCTCCTGCTTGGAGAGGGCGGGGGCTGCTCTACATCAGATTCCACCAGGTCAGTCTGTGGGCATCTGCCACGGCTTCCACGCGGCGGGCCAGCTCCCGGCAGGCGGCGGCATATTCGGCGGTCTCTTCCTGCGCGGCGTAGGCCGGGAGCCTGGCGAAGAGGCTGTCGATGTCCTCCATGGGCATATGGTCCGCAAGGGCCGCCGTGACCCGCCAGCCCTTGCGCCAGGCTCTGGCGGCGGTCTGCTGGTGGAGCGTGGCCGCGTTCCACAGCCTCCGTTCTCCCGCCTGGGCGGCCTGGGTCAGCTCCTGGGTGATGGGAGATTGGATCTTGTCCATGGTCCACTGGGTAAACATGCCTCCGGCCAGGAGGACCAGCAGCAATACGATCCCAATGATGCCTCTTGTCATAGAGCCTCCTCCTTCCCGATCCAGGTGGTTTTCCCGGAAGCATCTACGGTCAGCAGCAGCGTGTTTGTCCGCCGCGCCCCTTTGGCCCGGAGGGTATCCTCCACCCACTGCTCCGTTTTTCCGGACTTTCCCAGATTCTCTTCGAAGAGGCGTCCGTCCTCAATGAGCACAATGGGAAGAAAACACTCCTTGACCTTCACCCCGGCATCTCCGGCGCTGGGCGGGGCATACTGGGGAAAGGGAAAGACGGATACGTTCCCATCCGTCTCCAAAATGGCGTACTGAACCTGGGAAATGTCCAGAATGTCCTTTTCCCGTATTTTTCCTGCCAGCTCATCCAGGGTCACCCGGGTCATGCGGAGGTTCCCCTGCAGCAGCTTCCCGTTGTCGATGAGGATCGTAGGCTTGCCGCAAAAGAACCGGCGCAGGATACCGCTTCGGAGCATGAGGAAGGACAGCACCAGCTCCACCCCCAGCACCGTCAGAATGGGCACCAGGCCCGTCAGCAGCGGAATGCCGCTGTCCTGCATGGGGATAGCCGCCAGGTTCGCCACCAGCATGGTCACCACAAACTCCGCCGGTTCCATTTCTCCGATCTGCCGCTTGCCCATAAGCCGGATAACGGCAATGAGCACCAGATATAAAATGATGGTCCGGGTATAGGATAGGATCATGATTCGGCCCCCTTTGGTTGTAGGGTGCCCAGGTTTTTTGAATAAATGCAAAAACCCTCTCCTTGGAGAGGGTGGCAGGGCGAAGCCCTGACGGGTGTGGGGCGGATCAAACCTACAGCAAGGCGATCATACCCGGTACCACCGGGACAGCTCCTTCACCTTGATAAACCCGATTTTTTCATACAGGGCAATGGCCCGCTCATTTGTGGAGGCCACCTCCAGCCGTAGGGGCACCCCGGGGCAGACCGAGGCCATGGTGTGCAGCACATACTTTCCAGCCCCGGGATAGGCGGAGGCAATGACCTCCAGGGTCTCGTCTCTCAGCCAGCCGATGCCCAGAAGCGCTCCCGCCCGATGGACAAAATAGGCCCCTCCTTCCAGGAGCTTTGCCTCGTCCCGCCCTTCCAGGGTCCCCACATTGGCGGTATGCCTCATGGCCTGATTGTGCAGCTCCCGCCACCGGGAAACGGTAGACTCCGTCACCGGGAAGAGATTGGCGATGAAGGTCTCCTCCACCTGAGGCACCCCCCGCATCTCCAGCATGACGGTGTGCAGGGGCCGGTCTTCCAGGATTTCATGACCGGTGGCGTAGACCTTCTCCGCCCCGCAGGCCCGGCAGAAGGAAGCGCATTCCTCCAAAAGGGCCTCCGGCGTCCGGGAATCCCGGAGCGTGATGTAAGCCTCCCGGCGGTAGGGAATTTCCTTCAATACCAGGCTGGCAGCACCGTTTTCCGTGGTGAAAACAGGGAAATCTTTCATGGTTTTTCTCCTTCAAATACGCAAAGACCCTCTCCTTACGAGAGGGTGGCAGGGCGAAAGCCCTGACGGGTGTGG
>OLHA01001219.1_pt1 | contig 14193 bp, 12 predicted proteins | sample 1605961 | NCBI WGS metagenome assembly OLHA01 (sample SAMN03283288) | human gut metagenome | biome: human-associated habitat; material: feces | host: Homo sapiens | place: Peru | collected 2012
TGATCTTAATTTTTATCACCTCCCATATATATTTTTCGAAAAAACTATTCCATTTCCTTTTTTATTTAAAATTTTTTCCTTTTTTTTAATAAAAATGTGAGTTATAATTATAAAGAGGTGTGATTATGCCAGAATTACCAGAGGTTGAAAATGTAAAAAATAACTTAAAAAAACAAGTTTTAGATAAAAAAATAGTTGGAATAAATATATTTTATCCATCATTGATAGAATATCCTAACATCGAAGAATTCAAAAAAAATATTATTAATCAAACTATTAATGATATTAAAAGACGAGGTAAATGGTTAATGTTTGAATTAGATCAATATTTTTTACTAAGTCATTTGAGAATGGAAGGAAAATATTTAATTAGAAAAAAGGGTGATTTAGTAACAAAACATGAACTTATTTCTTTTTTATTTAGTGATGACACTGAATTGAGATATCAAGATGTTAGAAAATTTGGAAAAATGCATTTAATAAAAAAAGATGAAGTAAATATAAGAAAACCAATTTGTGAACTAGGATTAGAACCATGGGATAAAAATTTGACAACAAATTATTTAAAAGAAAAATTTTCTTCAAAAAAGGTACCAATAAAAGTATCTTTGTTAGATCAAAGTATAATAGTTGGAATTGGTAATATATATGCAGATGAAATATTATTTTTAAGTAATATAAATCCACTAAAGAAAAGTAATTTATTAACCGGGGTAGAACTAAAAAAAATTATAGATAATACTAGAAAAGTTCTAGAAATTGCTATAAAAGAAGGCGGAACCACTATAAAAAGTTATACATCTAGTGAGGGTGTTACAGGACATCATCAGCAAAATTTATTGGTTCATAGTAAGGAAAATATGCCTTGTCCAGTATGTAATGAAAAAATTATAAAAATAAGAGTTGGTGGAAGAGGAACTTACTATTGTAGCAAATGTCAAAAGGGGTAGTAATTATGAAAAAAAACATTATTGTATATGTTGTAACAATTATTTTATCACTCGCTTATATATTTTTATTAAATAATTTATTTTTAAATGATTTAGATTTATTTCAAAATAAAGATGTAGTTAAAGCACGTGTGTTAGAAATTATTTCTAGTGATGTAAATGAATATCAATTAGGATTAAATGATGTTCATGAAGAAAAAACAATTTATTTTGAAGCAAAAATTTTATCTGGAAATAAAAAGGGAGAAATAGTAGAAGCAGCACAACAAATTAATGATATATATGCTGGTAATCATGAAGAGGTTAAAGCTAAAGATAAAATTCTACTTATTGGTGTTGATTATTTTGAAAATGCTGATTATTTAATGACCGAATTTGTAAGAAGCGATTCAATTACGATATTTTGTATAATTTTTATGTTGTTTTTACTTATTTTTGGACACAAAAAGGGTATAAATACAATAATTTCACTAGTATTTACTTGTTTAGCAATATTTTTAGTATTTATTCCTGCTGTTTTATCTGGACATAATATTTATTTATGGTCAATTATTACGTGTTTATTCATTATTGTTATGACACTTTTATTAATAAATAATTTAAGTAAAAAAACATTGTGCGCTATGATGAGTTGTATTGTTGGAGTAACAATAACTGCGATTTTAACAGTAATTATGACTAAGATAATGCATTTAACAGGTCTTGTAGATGAGCAGTCATATTATATACAATTAATGGATACTGAAAATCCATTTGATTTAAAAGCAATTATTTTTGGCGGCATTATAATAGGCGCTGTAGGAGCTATTATGGATGTTGCTGTTGAACTTTCAGCTTCATTATTAGAAGTTTATGAAAAAGCTCGTGATACCGATAAAACAGTAAAATCTTTATGGAGTTCTGGAGTAAATATTGGAAGAGATATGATGGGAACTATGTCGAATACTTTGGTTATGGCTTATATTGGTAACTCATTATCAACAATTCTATTACTTCTATCTTATAGTGATTCTTTAATTGAGTTATTTAATCGTGAAATGATAATTGTTGAATTGTTACAAATATTAGTTGGAAGTTTTGGACTTTTACTTACAATACCATTTACTTCATTAATATGTTCTATTGTTTATTGCAAAAGTAAAAAAGATTTATTGTGAGCTAAATCTTTTTTTATTAAAAATAAAGATTTAATAAAATTTATAAAAAGTTGTGCATGTAAACATAAAAATATAACTATTGCCAAAATTACAAAAAAAGTATACAATTAATGTAGAATAGAGGGTTGTCACATGAATGATAAATTGTTGGTATATGTATACGTTCCAAACATAGGGCAAAAATATAATATATTTGTTCCTGTTAATATAAAAGTTGGTGCATTTAAAAAATTTGTTGAAAAAACAGTTAATGAATTATCAGACAATAATTTATCCAATTGTGGTACTTTATTGCTTAGAAATAAAATTACCAATTCTATTTATAACGCAGATGATTTCATAATAAATACAGATATTAAAAATGGAACAAAATTGATTTTAATTTAAAAATATTTAAAAATTAGATTTTATAAAGTTTAGGGGTGAAAGTGTGCTTATATCTTTAATAAAAAAAAATAAAATTAGAAATTTAATTTTACCCAATAATATTTATGGAAATTATTGGGTTACGGATTACATTAGTAATAATCAAGAACAAAATTTGATTAATATTGAAGCATTTGAAGGTAATTGGAAACTGAATAGTAATCAGGATGTTGTAATACTAGAAAATAATAATGAAAAAAATTTTGTTATTTTACAAAACTACGGTTTTTATTTGATAGAAATTAAATCTACAAAAGAAAGATTATTATTGCACTGTGCACCTGTTTATGATAATACATATAAGTATTATTATTTAGTAAATGATATTAGTATAACTATTGGCAGTGATATAAAATCTATCATAAATTATAAACATCCTTTAGTTAATAAGGAGCATGCTGTATTAAAATTTAAAGATAATAAGTTTTCAATTCAAGATAATAAAAGTAAAATTGGTGTTTTTGTGAATGACCAAAGAATTAATGGAGAACAAGAACTATATTCTGGTGATGTAATATTTATTTCTGGTTTAAAAATCATTGTTTTAATTGAAAATTCAAAACCGGTTTTAATAATAAATAATCCATGTAATTTAGTAGCATTGAAGCCATCAATTTTTGAAGAAAGAAAAGAAACAGATTATGATAAAAATATAAATTATAAAGATATAGTTAATTTAGATGCTGTTCCATATAGTGAAGATGATTATTTTCATAAAAAACCAAGATTTAAATCAAATTTTGAAAAACTTGTTTTAAAAATAGATTCTCCACCAGCAAGTTTAAAGGGTGAAGAAATGCCATTGCTATTAACAGTGGGTCCAATGATAACGATGGCAATGATTTCGGGTGCAAACTTTTTAAATATTATTAATAATATTATGAATGGATTAACAACCTGGGAACAATCAAAATTTGCTTTGATCACATCTGGAGCGATGATAGCAAGTATGCTATTATGGCCATTATTAATAAGAATTTACCAAAAAAGAAAGAGAAATCGTAAAGAAAAAAAACGTATAACACTTTATACTAAATATATAGAAGAAAAGAAAAATTTAATAAATGAAAAAAGAAAAAAACAAATTCAGGTTTTAAATGAAGATTTTTCTTCTATAGATGAATGTAGAGAAATAATATTTGGACAAAAAATGAGTTTCTGGGGTAAAAAAAATACTGATGAAGATTTCCTTAATATTAGCTTAGGGTATGGAACTGTTCCGATGTTTATAGATATTCAATATCCAGAAGAACATTTTTCTTTAGAACATGATAAATTGAAAGATCTTGTAACTGATTTAATTAAAGAACCTAAGGATTTAACTAATGTCCCAATTTCATATTCTCTAGTTGATAAGTACATTACGGCTATAATTGGTGACAGTAAAATTTCTCAAAGATTAATTGACAACATATTACTTCAAATTTTTACATTTCATAGCTACGATGATGTAAAAATAGTTTTACTTACAAATGAAGAGCGTGAACAAACTTGGGATTATTTGAAAATTTCGCCATATTGTTTAGATGATACAAGAAAAGTTAGATATTTTGGTTCGAATAATAATGAAATAAAAGAAATTTGCTATAATTTGGATAGAATTTATCAGGATAGAAAAGGATATAAAACTACAGGAAGTAAGAAACCATTATATGAACCATATTATATAATTATAACCGACTGTTATAAAAATATCAGAAATTTTGATTTTATAAAAAAAGTATTAGATGATGAAACAAATATGGGATTTAGTATGCTTATTATGAATGATAAAGTATCTAATTTACCAAATGGTTGTCAAAGTTTTATTAATGTATCTAATAAAGAATGCGAAGTTTTTGAAAACATTTTGAATTCTGATATAAAAAAATTTAAAATAGATTTTACTTCAAATTATGACATGTACGAATGTGTTAAAAAATTAGCAAATATTCCTATAGAAATTACAAGAAGTCAAGAGGGAAAATTACCAAATAAATATGGCTTTTTGGAAATGTATGATGTTGGTAAAGTTGAACAATTAAATTCACTTAGTAGATGGGAAAAAAATAATCCAATTTTAACACTTCAAGCTCCAGTTGGAATTGGAAAAAGTGGTGAAAAACTTACACTGGATTTACACGAAAAATTTCATGGTCCACATGGACTTATTGCTGGTATGACTGGTAGTGGTAAATCTGAATTTATTATTACATATATTTTATCAATGGCAATCAATTACCACCCAAATGAGGTTCAGTTCATTTTAATTGATTATAAAGGTGGTGGATTAGCAAATGCTTTTTTAAGTCCCGAAACAGGCGAATGTATTCCACACATTGTTGGAACTGTGACAAACTTAGATTCAAATGAAATTAATCGTTCACTTGCATCTATTGAGTCAGAGCTAAAACGAAGACAAAGGGCTTTTAATGATGCTAAAATAGCGTCTAATGAAAGTACAATAGACATATATAAATACCAGAATTTATATCGTAAAGGTATTGTTTCAGAACCTATTGCGCATTTGTTTATAATTTGTGATGAGTTTGCAGAATTAAAACAACAGCAACCGGATTTTATGCAACAATTAATAAGTACTGCTCGTATTGGTCGTAGTTTAGGAGTTCATTTGATTTTGGCTACTCAAAAACCAGCAGGTGTTGTAGACAATCAAATATGGAGTAATACACGTTTTAGAGTTTGTTTGCGTGTTCAAGATAAATCTGATAGTAGTGACGTTATTAAATGTCCAGATGCTGCATTTATTAAACAAACTGGTAGATTCTTTTTACAGGTTGGATATAATGAAATTTTTATATTAGGACAAGCAGCGTGGGCAGGTAATAAGTATATTCCTACTGAAAAGTTAAAGAAAAATGTTGATACATCATTAGATTTTATTGATAATATAGGATATGTTATAAAAAATGTTGAAACAGAAACCAAACAAGAACTTGTGTCTAATGGTGAAGAACTTTCTAACATTGTTAAGTACATAATTCAGATTGGTAACGATCAAAATGTTCATCCAAGTAAATTATGGTTAGCGGCTCTTCCTGCATATATTAATCTAGATTCACTTATAAAAAAATATCAATATTCAAAACGTAATTTTGGTGTTGAGGCAATTATAGGTGAATATGATGTTCCAAGCAGACAATCACAAAACTTGTTGAAATTAAATTTTTTAAATGGAAATACTCTAATTTATGGTATTGCTGGAAGTGGTAAAGAGAATTTTATAACAACTATGGTTTATTCAACAATGGAATTATATAGCCCAGATGAAGTTAATTATTATATTCTGGATTTTGGTTCTGAAACACTAAGAATGTTTAACAAATCACCTATTGTAGGAGATGTAATATTATCTGAAGATAAAGACAAAGTTACTAACTTGTATAAATTTTTATATCAAAATATAGAAACAAGAAAAGGTTTATTCGCAAATTATAACGGAAGTTTTGAATATTATTGTAAAAATAGTGGAAAAACAATTCCAAGTATTATAATTGTAATAAATAACTATGAAGCTTATAGTGAGTCATACAATGATTTTGATGAAATATTGCAACAAATAACAAGGGAATGCGTTAAATATGGAATTTATTTTGTAATTACAGTAAGTAATCCTAATGGAATTCGTTATAGGTTAAAGTCAAACTTTTCACAAATTTTTACCTTACAACAAAACGATTCGAGCGATTATACAGCTATATTGGGTAATATTCACAAAATGTATCCATCAAAAATATTTGGTAGAGGTATTATTAGTTATGATTCTATTTATGAATTTCAAACTGCAATGGTTACAAGTAAAGAAAATATTAGTGAATATGTTAGAGAAAAATGCAACCAATATTTGTCAAAATATAATAAAAAAGCAAAATCTATACCAATATTACCAAGAATTGTTAAATATGATGATATAGCATACGAATTAGATGATTATAATCTTATTGTCGGAATTGAAAAAAATAGTCTAAATATTTCAAAATACCCTATTTATAAGAATTTTATTAATTTAATTTTAACATCTGATATATCAATTATAGAAAAATTTACAAATTGTATGATAAAACAACTAGAATTAAAAAAAGGAAATATAATTGTTATAAATGCAACAAGTAATAATATTTTTATAAATAACACTAAGAAAAATAGATATTTTAACGATAATTTTGATAGTGTATTTGAGTCATTGAAAAATTTTATAGAAGAAAAAAATGAATTATTTATAAAAAATAACCGTAATCCTAAAATTTTTAAAGATGAATCAAAAATTACATGTATTATAATTGGTGTTGAATCATTCAAAAATAAATTAAAATTTGAAAATTCATCTCAATTTGGAAGTTTATTTGATTATGCTAAAGATTTGTCACTAATAAATTACATTTTTATAGATTCACAAGATAAAATTAAAAAGCTTGAATACGAATCATGGTATGTAAATAATGTTAATACATCACAAGGAATTTGGATTGGAAATGGAATTGCTGATCAATTCAGTTTAAAAATTAATTCTATATCTAAGGAAATGAGGCAGGAAATACCAGAAAGTTTCTGTTACGTTATTAAAAGAGGTAAGCCTGATTTGGTAAAATATGTAGAAAATTTCGAAGTACCTGAAATATTTGAAGAATAATATTTACATTTCTTGTCGAAAAAAAACTAAAATTTTAGTTTTTTTTCTTTTTTTTTTAAAAAAAAGGTAAATATTATTGATTTTTTTTTGATTTTTTGACAAAATTAAATGTAGGATAGTATGTGATGATATGAAGGTAGCTCGTGAAATGATTTACCCAAAAAATTAAAACATTGTATCCAATCTTGATACATATTGTTTTTATGTAATGTATCAAATAAAGGGGTAATTAAAAAATTTGTGTGTATGATACTGGTTATGTACATAATCAATAAATGAAGGGTGGTGAGATTTATGGCTATTTTTCAAGTAAATCCTGAAAATATATTAAATGATATGAATGAATTAACAAAAAAAGCCGAAAATTTACAATTTTTATTAAACAGTGTTCAAACAAAAGTTCAAGCGTTGACAACTCAGGGATGGATAGGTGATGCTGCTATGTCATATTATAATAAAATTGCAATCTATGTTAGCAGTTCAAATAATTATATTGATGAAATAAAGAAATATTTAAATTCAATATCTAGATTAGCAGAAAATTCACAAGCAAGTGAACAGGAAATGTTAAAAAATATAAATTAAAAGGAGGACAATATAATGGCAAGAGGTTTTAATGTATCGGTTGATGCTATAGGTCAATCAATTGTTGATATTGATACTTTAAAAGAAAATTTGAATAATACATTACAATCTTTTTCAAGTCAAATAGGTAGTATGTCTGGAAGAGATTGGAATGAGGAAACAGGTGCTAATATCAATAATAATTTAGAATTAGCAAAAAATGATATTAAGAATATAATCGAACAATTAAACAGTTTTGAATTAGTATTGAATCAAATAAAAGCTGAATATGAAGAAGAAAGAGCTTCTTATAATAATTAATAAAATAAACGAGGAGGTGTAATTATGGCTGTTTTTGAAGTAAATCCATCTATTATAATAGAAGATATGAATTTATTAATTAAATATGTTGATGATATAATGGGTGAATTAAACTCTGTTTCTACGACAGTTAATGGATTAGTTGGAACTTCTTGGACAAGTGAGGTAGCTAATGCATATCAAACAAAAATCAATAATACAATTGCTAAAGCAACTGGAATTTTAGAACAATTAGGTGGAAGAAACGGTTATCTTTATCAAGTACAACAATTAGCTTATCAAACTCAAGAGCTAGAAGCAAATAAAGCAAAACAATTTGGTAGTAATATATAATAGTTAAAATGGAGGTGAGTTATGAGTGTTAATATAAATGTTTCATTAAATGAAATGGATAATGTTATTTCAAGATTAGATACTCATGCTAATAATATTCGAGAAAAAAGTTTATTACTTAGTAATAAAGTAAACGAATTAAATGGAAGAGATTGGAATGAAGAAACAGGTAGAAATATAACTAATACATTATATGATGCAACTTTAAACATCTCAAATTTAGTTGCAAGTATAAATGATATGAAAACAACTCTTCAAACAATTAGAAATAATTATGCTTTACAATATGAAGAATATAGAAATCAACAATAATTGAGGAGGAAAATATGAGCGATTATAAAATAATGGGTAGAGCTACTAATGAAAATAAAAGTAGTGCAAATAATAGTAGTAATAGTAATAATACAATTATTAGTTCTAATCCAGCAAGTACAGATGCAAATTCGTCAAATTATAGTAGCATGGGTTCATTAAATAATACAAGTACTACAAATTCTACAAATAGCTATGTATCATCAGAATCAAGCAATATTGCAAATTTTGTAGGTCCTAAAGATTATAATTATACAGTTAATGATGATTCAATTGCAAAAGTTGAAACTGTAAAAAAGAGAATAACAAGAATCAGAGAAACAATTAATAATATAAATTCAAGTGTTAACAATTTAAATCAACAAGGTGGCTGGGTTGGTGAAGCTGCAACAATGTACGTAGCTAGTGTTAATAAAGCTGCTTCTGATTCTTCTAATTGTATTGATGTAATTGAAACTGAATTAAATAAATATGAATCAAATTTAAATCAATCTTTAGAAAATGAGCAATCAAGAACTAGACGAATTAACAATATATAATATACAATTAAGATAAATTCTTATGAAAGGAGAAATTTATGGAAACAATGAAAACAGTGAACACAAATCAAAATTCAACGTCTTCAGGTTCTATTAAGGTTAATTTTGAACAGGTAAATAGTACTAAAAATTATATAAGTCAACAGGTATCAAATCTTAATGCAGAAATGACAGGACTAGTAGAAAATGATCTTTCGTTTCTAAAAAACTTGGGTGATTTAAATATAGAAAACATAAGTAATGCTTATAATGGCTTAAAGGGAAATGTAACTAAATTTAATAGCATTCCAAACGATATGGATGATGTAAATCTACAATATGGTAATAATTCTGCTTCTTATAGTGGACAACCAACTGGTGGAGAATGGAAAGATGCAGTTGATAAATCCTATAAACCGGGTCAAGCTGGTTATGATTTTAATAGCAAAGATACATCACATAGTCTTGCTGTAAGAAATACAAATAATGATAACACTAAAATTTATTATAGTCAATTTAGCCAAAGTTGGATAAATGAAGCAATGAAAAATGATCCAGAATTTAAAAGATTATTTAATCGTCGTTATAATGCTTTTGAAGCGGCTAGAGAAACAGGAAATGGTTATGCATCTACAGGTGCTTCAAGAGGTGATGCAGTTAGGGAATTAGAAAGTGCAGATGCAGCTTTAATAGAATATTGTAAAAAAAATGGTTATCCTTATGATATATTCAGTTCTGGAACATTGTCTAGTAATGGAACAAATTATGGAGGAAGTACATCATCAGGAACTACAACCAATATGGATTGGCATAATCCAGACTCTAAGTTTGTGCCTGGTGTAGGTGAAACTTCTAAAAGTTATGCTGGAACTGCCTCAAATAATTCAAATAAAGAATCTTATGATTACCAAAGTGATGTTTCATACGGAGGACCTAAAAATCAGGATGGATACCACATTACTGGTAATTCAGGAAGATTAACTTTTCAGAATGTTGTTGGTCAAAAAAATAAACAAGATGAGTATGGTGCCACAATATATGATGATAAAGGAAAACCTGTAATGGAAGATGTTTATAATAGTGGAACAACATATGTCACTGGTAATGGTAATGCAAATGTTAATAAGAAAGTTTCAGATTTGTGTGCATCTAGTGAAGAATTTCGTCAAGTATACGGTGCATATTATTCAAGTTATGAACAAGCCAAATCACATCAAGACGGCTGGGCTAGTACTGGTGCCGATAGAACACAAGATTATATTGAGCTTGAAGAAAGAAGACGAAGAGCTGAAGCATTGGCTGCAGAGTATGGAGTCGATCTTGATCTTACAGAATAATAAAAGATGTATTTATTTTTAAATTATTTCGTGTCTTAAGACGCTAACGGTAAAAAATAGAGAATCTAAAAATGGATTCTCTTTTTGAGTGTCTATACATGATATATATTTAATTTTAAGGAATATAAAAAGTAATTAAATATAACAACTAATGTATTTAAAATGAATTAATATATTTACCACTAGAAAAATATCAACTAAAATTACTAATTATTTTTATTCAATATGTTAGTATCAAAAAAATCTAGCTATATATATAACTAGATTTTTTTTTAATAATTATTCTGCACTTGCAACTTCTACATCACTGCTGATTTTTTTTAATGTTCTTAATTCTCTTGCACTAATTTTAATGCTTGTTCCATCAGCTAATGTAATTTTTTGTAAGTTTGGTTTTTGTGCATGTCTTGTAGCATTACAAGCATGACTTCTTTTATTACCAAATAAAGGTTTTTTATCAGTTAATTTGATAGCCATATTATCTCCTCCTTTAAAGTTTTTCCCTATGCCATATAATTTTACTATATTATTTTAAATAAGTCAAATATTTTAATAAAATATTTAAAAATATTAAAATAAAACATTAATTTCAACAATTTACTTATTTACAATATACGTGTTATAATTATATTTAGTAGGAGGGATTTATATGTATACACCACTTTATATAAAAACAGAAAATTCTTTATTAAATAGTATGATTTCTATTGATAAATTAATTGATTTTGCTAAAAAAAACAATATTAAATCCCTTACTATTACTGATAATAATATGTATGGAGTTATGGAGTTTTATCATAAGTGTTTAGAAAATGAAATAAAACCCATAATTGGTTTAGAAATTATAATTGAAAACAAAAAAATTATACTTTATTGTTTAAATTATGATGGATATAAAAATTTAATTAAGATAGCAACATCTCAAAGTGATAATACATTGAATTACGAATTTTTAAGTATCCATAGTGATAATTTATTATGCATAGTTCCTTACAATAGTATTAATATATATTTAAAATTAGAATGTATCTTTAAAATAATTTACAAGGGTTATAAAAATTTAGAAGAGAGAAAAAAACTAGAAGGAACTAATTTGATTTATATAAATGAAATTCTTTACTTAAATAAAATAGACAGTATATATTATAAATATCTAGTTGGCATAAGAGATGGAGTTATTTTAGAAAAAGTAAATTATAATAATTTAAATTATTTATATACTTTAGATGAAATAAAAAAAATGTATCCTAACGATTTAGAAAATAATTATAAAATCACAGACTTATGTAATGTAAAATTAGAATTTCACCTTAATTTATTACCTGTTTATGAATTTGATGAAAATATTTCTAGTTATGAATTTTTAAGAAAACTAAGTTTTGATGGATTAAATAAAATATTTGGTAGAGATATAGAAAAAAAGTATATTGATAGATTGAATTATGAATTAGATGTAATTAATAAAATGGGATTTTGTAATTACTTCTTAGTGGTATATGATTATGTAAATTTTGCTAAAAAAAGTGGTATTTTAGTGGGTCCTGGTAGAGGAAGTGCCGCCAGCTCACTTGTTTCATATTGTCTAAACATAACAACTATTGATCCCATTAAATATGATTTGTTGTTTGAGAGATTTTTAAATCCAGAACGTGTTAGTATGCCAGATATTGATATAGATTTTGAATATGATAGAAGAGAAGAAGTAATTGATTATTGTAGAAAAAAATATGGCATTAAGAAAACTGCTCCAATAATAACATTTGGTACATTAGGAGCAAAACAAGTAATTCGTGATGTTGCAAGAGTTATGGATATAGATTTAGATATTGTTGATACATTATCTAAACTATTAGATTCAAAACAAAATTTAAAAGAAAATTATTTAAAAAATAAAAAAATAAAAGATTTATTAAACATAAACAAAGATTTATTTAATTTATATAAAATTTCTACAAAATTAGAAGGACTTAAAAGACATAAGACAATCCATGCAGCAGGTGTTGTCATATCAAATTGTGATTTAGATGAAGTAATACCACTTGACATGCATAGCGATAATTTTTATATAACTGGATATTCTATGGAATATCTAGAAGAAATTGGTCTTTTGAAAATGGATTTTCTTGCACTTAAAAACTTATCGATAATTACTGATGTTATAAAACAAATAAATGCTTCTGAAAAAGTCAATTTAAGTTTTGATAATATTCCGTTAGATGACGAAGAAGCAATAAAAATATTTTATAATGGGTATACTTTAGGAATTTTTCAATTTGAATCCAAGGGTATGATAAACTTTATAAAAAAATTAAAACCAAATTGTTTTGACGATATAGTTTCTTCTATAGCGTTATTTAGACCAGGCCCTATGCAGAATATAGATACTTATATTAGAAGAAAGCATTTAGAGGAAAAAGTTGATTATATTCATCCGGATTTAGAGAACATTTTATCATCTACTTATGGTATTATTATATATCAAGAACAAATTATGCAAATTGCTGTTAAATTGGCTGGTTTTTCTTTAGGAGAAGCTGATATATTAAGAAAGGCAATGAGTAAGAAAAAAAGTGATATTTTATTATCTAAAAAGGAAGATTTTATATATAGAAGTATTAGTAGAGGATATAGCAAGGAAATATCCACTAAAATATTTGATTTTATTTTAAAATTTGCCGAGTATGGTTTTAATAAGGCTCACTCTGTTTCTTATGCAATAATAGCGTATAAAATGGCTTATTTAAAATCACACTATAAAGAATATTTTATGAAAAGTTTGCTTACTTATGTAATGGGAAGTGAATTAAAAACTAAAGATTATATTTATGAATGCAAATTAACTCAAACTCATTTATTAACACCAGATATTAATATAAGTGAAAACGAATATTTGATTTCTAATCATTCTTTAAGATATCCGTTATCTGGAATAAAAGGAATTGGTAATTCTATATCTTCTATAATTATTGAGGAAAGAAAAAAAAGTAAATATTTAGATATATTTGATTTTGTGAAAAGAATTTACGGTAAAAATATTAATGAAAAAATTCTTCAAATATTGAATCATGCTGGATGTTTGAAGAGTTTAGGAATAAATGAAAAAACATTTGATTTAAATATTGATTTAATAGTAAATTATGGTGAAATTGGAAGTTTATTAGATGATGATTCTTTGAAACCAGTATTAAATGAAGTACCTGAATATTCTAGTAAGGAATTAATGAAAAATGAATTTGAAGTGTTTGGATTTTATTTAAGTAAACATCCTGTTACTGAATATAAAATCAAATATAACACTGTTAACTTAACAGACATAAATAATTATTTTGATAAAAATATTGAGATTATTGTCTGTATTGATAAAATCAAAACTATACAAACCAAAAGTAATGAAGAAATGTGTTTTATAACTGGTAGTGATGAAATAATTAATATAGATATTGTCTTATTTCCAAAAATATATGAAATGTATAAAAATATAAAGTTAAATGATATTTTAAAAATAAATGGCAAGGTTGAAAGAAGATTTGATCAATATCAAATTGTTGTTAATAAATTAGAAATAATAGAATAATAAAAAGTTCATATCAAAATTGAACTTTTTTTTGTAAAAAAGCAGGAAAATGGAATAGTTTTTTCGAAAAA
>OLHA01001220.1_pt1 | contig 14187 bp, 11 predicted proteins | sample 1605961 | NCBI WGS metagenome assembly OLHA01 (sample SAMN03283288) | human gut metagenome | biome: human-associated habitat; material: feces | host: Homo sapiens | place: Peru | collected 2012
ATGGGGGAGCTGGCAGCCCGCAAGGGCTGACTGAGGGGGTGTCCCCGGTTGAGTGGTGAAATGTACATTTCTCAACCATCCAACGACACCCCCTCAGTCTCGCGATGCTCGACAGCTCCCCCATTGGGGAGCCAAGAAAATTGTACGAATTCGCCTTAGTGCATTTTAAATGGTATTCTGCGTACCGCGGCTGACCCCTCCGGCGCGCGTTGCGCGCCACCTCCCCTTTCAGGGGGAGGTCGTAACACGACTATTATAAAAGGAGATTTACCCCTATGTTTGAGAATATCAAGCCGATGGATATTGAGAAGCGGAGCTTTGAGATCATTACGGAGCTGCTGGGCGATACGGTGCTGGAGCCGGAGAATGAGCTGGTGATCAAGCGGGTGATCCACACCACGGCGGATTTTGACTATGTGAAGAATCTGACCTTCTCCCCCCACGCGGTGAGCCGGGGCATCCAGGCGCTGCGCAGCGGGTGCGACATCGTGACGGACACCCAGATGGCCAGGGCGGGGATCAACAAGACCATCCTGGCCCGGTTGGGCGGGCAGGTGCACTGCTTCATGGCGGACGAGGACGTGGCGAAGGAGGCCAAGGAGCGGGGGGTGACCCGTGCCATCGTCTCCATGGAGCACGCCGCCCGGCTGCCCAAGCCCTGCATTTTTGCCGTCGGCAACGCCCCCACGGCGCTGATCTCCATCCACGAGCTGATCGAGAAGGGACAGCTCACCCCGGCGCTGGTGATCGGGGTGCCGGTGGGCTTTGTGAACGTGGTGGAGAGCAAGGAGCTGTTCGTGGATTCGGACGTGCCCCACATCATCGCCCGGGGACGCAAGGGCGGCAGCAACGTGGCCGCGGCCATCTGCAACGCCATGCTCTACCAGATCACACGCTGATGGAAGCCTACATCGAGAAGGACGGCAAGCGCCTGCGCCTGGGCTACACCACCGGCTCCTGCGCCGCCGCCGCGGCCAAGGCCGCCGCCTGGATGCTGCTGACGGGGCGGCGGAAGGAAAGCGTCACCCTGGACACCCCCAAGGGCATCCGGCTGAACCTGACCGTCCGGGAGATCACCATGGGGGAGAAGGAAGTCTCCTGCGCCATTGAAAAGGACGGCGGGGACGACCCGGACGTCACCGGCGGCACCCTGATCTTCGCCACGGTGACCAGGGACGACGCCCCCGGCGTGACGGTGGACGGGGGGACGGGCATCGGCCGGGTGACCAAGCGGGGCCTGGACCAGCCGGTGGGCAACGCCGCCATCAATTCCGTGCCCCGGAAGATGATCGTTGAAAACGTGACCGAGGTCATGGCCCTGACGGATTATCGGGGCGGCCTGCGGGTGGTCATTTCTGCCCCCGAGGGGGAGGCTCTGGCAAAAAAGACCTTCAATCCCCGGCTGGGCATTGTGGGGGGCATCTCCATTCTGGGCACCACGGGCATTGTGGAGCCCATGAGCGAGCAGGCCCTGGTGGACACCATCCGGGTGGAGCTGCGCCAGCACCGGGCCGCTGGGCAGGAATACGCCCTGCTTACCCCCGGCAACTACGGCGCGGATTTCATCCGGGACGAGCTGGGGATCGACCTGAACGCCGCCGTCCAGGTGTCCAATTTCCTGGGCGACGCCCTGGACATCTGCCGGGAGCTGGGCTTCCGGGGGGCGCTGCTGGTGGGCCACATCGGCAAGCTGGTGAAGGTGGCGGGCAATATGCTGAACACCCACTCCAAATACGGCGACTGCCGCATGGAAATTTTAGCCGCCCACGCCGGTGCCGCCGGGGTGCCGGGGGCCAGGCTGGAGGAGATCCTGGATTGCGCCGCCTGCGACGACGCCATCCGCATCCTGCGGGAGGAGGGCAAACAGGAGCCGACCCTGCGCCGCGTCACCGCCCGCATCCAAGAAAACCTGCGCCACCGCGCCGGCGAAATGGAAGCGGAGGCCATCGTATTTTCCAAAGTCTACGGCATCCTGGGCATGACCGATAACGCCAAAGCACTGCTGCGCAATTGGGGCCCCTAAAAGCGCCCCCCAAAAAGCGCCCCTGAAAGGGGAGCTGCCGCCGCGGCGGCTGAGGGGTTGCGGCAGGCACTTATCGCCTCATGAAATCCCGGGCGAATTCGCCTTGGTGCGTTTTAAATGGGATTCTGCGTACCGCCGGAAACCCCTCCGGCGCTGTTGCGCCGTCCTCAGCCCTGCATTAAGCAGCTGTACGCCGTCGAGGACGGCTACACCTGCTAAACCTTTCAGGGGAGGTTGGAGGAAAAAACATCATACAGGAGGAAAACATATGGTACATTTTGTGGGCGCGGGGAGCGGCGCGGTGGATTTGATCACGGTGCGGGGGGCGCGGCTGCTGGGGCAGTGCGATGTGGTGATCTACGCGGGCAGCCTGGTCAACCCGGAGGTGCTGCAATACTGCAAGCCCTCTTGCCAGGTGCACGACAGCGCGAAAATGACCCTGGAGGAAGTGATCGACGTGATCGTCCGGGCGGAGAGCCAGGGGCTGACCACCGTGCGGCTGCACACCGGGGATTCCAGCATCTATGGGGCGGTGCACGAGCAGTTCGCCGAGCTGGACAAGCGGGGCATTGATTACGATGTGTGCCCCGGCGTCAGCGCCTTCTGCGGCGCGGCGGCGGCGCTGCGGGCGGAGTACACCCTGCCGGAGGTGAGCCAGACCGTCATCATCACCCGTGCGGCGGGCAGAACGCCGGTGCCCCGGGGCCAGTCCATCCGGGAGCTGGCCGCCCACGGGGCCACCATGGTGCTCTTCCTCAGCACCTCGCTGACGGAGCGCCTCCAGGCGGACCTGCTGGCCGGGGGCTACGCCCCGGATACCCAGGCGGCGGTGGTGTACAAGGCCACCTGGCCGGAGGAAAAGATCTTCCGCTGCACCGTGGGCACCCTGCACCGGACCGTCACGGAAAATCATCTGACCAAGACCAGCCTGATCGTGGTGGGCGACTGCCTGGGCGACCGGGTGGTGCGCTCGCTGCTGTATGACCCCGGCTTCACCACCGAATTCCGGGAGGCCGCCAAGTGAACGCCGCCCTGTTTGCTTACAGCGCCGCCGGGTGCGGCACCGCCCGGCGGGTGATGGAATGCCTGCCGGAGCTGGATTTTCGCTGCTATGCCGCCGCCCGGATCGCCAGCCCCCCCTTCGCCCCCATCCCCAAGCCCTCCGGGGACTTTTACGGGGAGCTTTTCGCCGGCGTTCAGGCCATGATCTTTGTGGGCAGCACCGGCATCGCCGTGCGCCAGATCGCGCCCCATGTGCGCAGCAAGGCCACGGACCCGGCGGTGATCGTCCTGGATGAGCGGGGACAGTTCGTCATCTCCCTGCTCTCCGGCCACATCGGCGGGGCCAACGCCCTGACCGCCCGCCTGGCCGCCGCCCTGGGAGCCACGGCGGTGGTGACCACCGCAACGGACATCAACCGCCGCTTCAGCGCGGACGCCTGGGCGGCCCGGAACGGCTGCCGGCTCTCCAGCCTCAGCGCGGCCAAGGCGGTATCCGCCGCCATTCTGGAGCACGACGTGCCCCTGTGCGCCGATGTGCCCGTGACCGGCCCCCTGCCCGGCGGCGTGTATTCGGGCCGGTCCGGCCCGGTGGGCATCCACATCGGATACCGGGTCTGCCGCCCCTTTGACGTGACCCTGCGCCTGATCCCCCCCATGCTCCGCCTGGGGCTGGGCTGCCGCCGGGGCACGGACGCCGCCTGCATCCGCCGGGCGGTGGAGCAGGTGTGCCATGACAACGCCATCGACCCCCGGGCCATCGCCCGCGCCGCCTCCATCGACCTGAAGGCCGACGAGCCGGGGCTGCTGGAATACTGCCGGGGAGCAAATATACCCATTCGGTTCTATTCCGCCGGGGAGCTGCGGGCGGTGGCGGGGGAATTCACCCCCTCGGCCTTCGTCCAGCGCGTCACGGGGGTGGACAATGTGTGTGAGCGGGCCGCGCTGCTGGGCGCGGAACGCCTGATCGTCAAAAAAACCGCCCTGGACGGCGTTACCGTCGCCCTGGCGGAGGAAAAGTGGGAGGTACGCTTTGAATAAGCTATCAGTTGTGGGCATCGGCCCCGGAAACGAAGAGAATATGACCCTGGCGGCGGACAAGGCCCTGCGGGAATGCGACGTGATCGTGGGCTACACCGTGTATGTGGACCTGGTAAAGGAGCGCTACCCGGACAAGGAATTCCTCACCACCCCCATGACCCGGGAGGCTCAGCGCTGCCGCCTGGCCCTGGACGAGGCGAAAAAGGGACGGCACGTGGCCATGGTCTGCTCCGGCGACAGCGGGATCTACGGCATGGCCGCCCTGGTCTATGAGCTGCGGGGGGAGAGCGCCGACCCGGAGGTCCAGGTGATCCCCGGCCTGACGGCGGCGTGCAGCGGCGGGGCGCTGCTGGGCGCGCCGCTGACCCATGACTTCGCCGTCATCAGCCTCAGCGACCGGCTGACCCCCTGGGAGAAGATCGAAAAGCGGCTGGAGTGCGCCGCCCTGGGGGACATGAGCATCGTGCTCTACAATCCGAGAAGCAAGGGCCGCCCGGACAATCTGCGCATGGCCTGCGACATTCTGCTGCGCCATCTGCCGGAGGATCGCCCCTGCGGCGTGGCCCATTCCATCGGCCGGGCCGGAGAGGACCGCAGCTTTATGACCCTGGGCCAGCTGCGCAGTGCCCAGCTTGACATGTTCAGCACCGTGTTCATCGGCAACGCCATGACCAGAATGATCGGGGAAGAGATGGTCACCCCCAGAGGGTACCGGGATGTATAAGCTCTGTGTATTTGCCGGGACCACCGAGGGCCGGGAGGTGGTCGCCTTCCTGGAGGAGCAGGAGGCCCAGGTCTACGCCTGCGTGGCCACGGACTACGGCCAGGCGCTGCTGCCCAGGGGGGAGCGGGTCACCGTCTCCGCCGCCCGGCTGGACCGGGAGGAAATGGCGGCGCTGTTCCGCGCCCAGAAATTTGACCTGGTGATCGACGCCACCCACCCCTATGCCGATCTGGTCACCCGGAATATCGCCGACGCCTGTGAGGAGACCGGCACGCCCTATCACCGGCTGCTCCGGGCGGACTGCGACGCCGGGGGCGCGGTGTACGTGCCGGACGTAGAAGGGGCGGTGGAATATCTGAAAACCACCCAGGGCCCCATCCTGCTGACCACGGGCAGCAAGGAGCTGCACTGCTTCGCCGCCCTGCCGGACTTTGCCCAGCGGGCCTATGCCCGGGTGCTGCCCATGGAGCAGTCCCTGCTGCTGTGCCGGGAGGCAGGGCTGCAGCCCAGCCATATTTTAGCCATGCAGGGGCCGTTTTCCCAGGAAATGAACGCCGCCATGCTCCGCGCCACCGGGGCGAAATACCTGGTGACCAAAGCCTCCGGCGCGGCCGGGGGCTTTGAGGAGAAGCTGGCCGCCGCCGCCCAGGCGGGGGTCGCCGCCGTCATCATCGGCCGTCCGCCCCAGCGGGCCGGTATGGGGCTGGAGGACACGCTGGCGATGCTGTGCAGCCGCTTCGGGTTTCAAAATACGCCCCAGGTGCGGGTGGCGGGCATCGGCCCCGGCGCGCCGGAGGCCCAGACCGGCCAGGTCCGCCGGGCCATTATGGAGGCGGACTGCGTCATCGGCGCAAAGCGGATGCTGGAGGCCGTGGCCGGGCCGGGTCAGGCGGTGCACGCCGCCATCGCCCCGGAGGACATCCGGGACTTCATCCTCTCCCACCGGGAGTACCGCCGCTTCGCCGTGGTCATGAGCGGGGACGTGGGCTTCTTCAGCGGCGCGAAAAAGCTGCTGCCCCTGCTCCCCGGCTGCCGGGTGGAGCTGCTGCCGGGGCTCAGCTCCCTGGTGTATCTGTGCGCCCGGCTGGGCGAGAGCTACGAGGACGTGCTCCCCGTCACCCTCCACGGCCGGGAGAATCCCATCCTGCTCCCCCTGTCCCGGGGCAGGCGGGTCTTTGTGCTGGTGGGGGGCGACAACGGCCTGGGCGGTCTCTGCCGGACGCTGACCCAGGCGGGACTGGGGGCGACCCGGGTGTCCGCCGGGGAAAACCTGAGCTACCCCAATGAAAAGATCACCCGGGGCACGGCGGAGGAACTGCAAAACACCCATTTTGACTCCCTCTGCGCCGCCCTGCTCCATTATCCCGCGCCCCCGGCCCCCGTCACCTTCGGGCTGCCGGACGAGGCGTTCCTGCGGGCCGAATCGGTGCCCATGACCAAAAGCGAGGTGCGGGCGGTGTGCCTGTCCAAGCTGGCCCTGCCCGAGGACGCGGTGGTCTGGGACGTGGGCGCGGGCACCGGCAGCGTCACCGTGGAGATGGCCCTGGCCGCCGGCCGGGGCCGGGTGTACGCCATCGAGCGCAAGGAGGAGGCGGTGGCCCTGCTGCGGGAAAACTGCCGGAAATTCCGCGCGGACAACGTCACCGTGGTCCCCGGCATCGCCCCGGACTGCTGCGCCGGCCTGCCCGCCCCCACCCACGCCTTCCTGGGCGGCACCGGCGGCGGCATGAAGCGCATCATTGCCCTGCTGCTGGAGAAGAACCCCAACGTGCGCATTGTGGCCACCGCCGTCACCCTGGAGTCCATCGCCGAGCTCACCGCCTGCATGAAGGAGCTCTCCCCCCGGCAGAGCGAAGCCGTTTCCCTCACCGTCTCCCGCTCCCGCCCCCTGGGCCCCTATCACCTGATGACCGCCCAGAACCCCATCTGCATCTTCACCTTCGCGCCCTGATTAGGGCCTATCTGAAAACCGTCAACACGCCCAAGCAGCGGATCTTTTCCGCCTGCTGTGCACCATTTTTTCTTGCAATACACAAAGTATTCCCGCGAAAAAATGGCTTCATCAGGCGGAAAATCTCTCGCTGTTGGTCATATTTCCGATTTTCAGATACGCCCTAAAATATTTGGCGGCGTGTATTGACTTTTTTTCAATGAACGGTATAATAAATGTGTAGATAGCGCCGCTGTGTGGCTATCTGGCGTTGAAGCAGACGATGGGGTCAGCGTCCGTACGTCTGTGGAGCCTTGAATGAGGGTTTGGCGGTTCCCACAGGCTGATGTAGGATCTTCCGAAAGAAAACGCCGTTCGCGGAACTCTGTTTTTGCAGAGTTCCGTTTTTTTGGCATGATGGATATTGCGAAAGAGACAGCGTATCGCGCCTTATGCGTGATCCCGCAAAAGGGTGGACTGAAATGAGCTTATTCCTGGAGGCAGCGCAGGCATGGCAGCAGCTGATGCAGACAGAATACCGCATTACGGCGGTACGCAGGGGAAAAATAGATCGGTTTTGTCTGCATTTTGATCCCGCCGATTTCCCACACCTGGCCGGGATGCAGTATGCGAAAGACGTAGATTTTGGCCTGCGCCCCACGGAATACTACGGCGAAAAGCTGCTGTTTGCCCTGCTGCGGGGGAAAATGGATGGGTCCCGCATTGAAAAAAGCCGCAGCTGGGAAAAAATCAGCGGACGGCTGCGGGCAATTATTCGGTTGGAGCAGACCCTGGAATCTGATTTTCTCCTTGCTCGCTTTGACCCGGGGAGGGTGTACTGCGGAAGCAAGATCAATGCGGATTTTGTGATTCAAAACCGGGACTCTCAGGAAATCTTTTTTGTTTTTATCGACAAAAGCAACGAAAGCAGATACTACTGCAAGTCGGCGTTTCAAAAGGCGGGTGTGGATTACATACAAAATCAGTCCATCCTGACCGTCCTGAAAAAAGAAAAATGGGGCACCGGCGCGTGGCAGGTTTTGTACCGGCACCCGCACCTCAGGGAGGAGCAGGAGGAAGCGCTTCCGCTATGAGGCCCCATTCTTAAGAAACCATTATTTTCTATCTTTTTACAATTCTTCCTATTGAACCTGCCCGGGGGTTCTGGTATAATCGGCGGTAGGAAACCAATCCGCAAGAATGACCATATTGAAAGGATGAATATGCATATGAAAATGACACGCAACGCGGCGCGGGTATTGTCCGTGGTGATGGCGCTGGCCATGGTGCTGGCCATGGCGGTGCCCGCCGGAGCGGAATCCGACGCGGTCTCCGTGGAGCTGGTGCTGGCGTCCGAGGGCATCGAGGCCTCCGGCAAGGTGACCGTCTCCCCTGATCTGGTGGCGTCCGTGGGGGCGCGGCTGCTGCTCAACGGCCAGACCTTCGCCGACCTGACCGGCTATTTCAGCGCCCAGGCCGCCGCCGTGGAAAGCGGCTTCCTGGATAAGACCTACGGCGTGGACTTTGCCACCCTGGCAGAGAACCTGAAAACCTCCATCTTCGCCCCGGACTCCGGCTCCCGGTTTGCCCTGGACCAGGAGAGCTTCGATCAGCTCCAGGGCCTGTTCTCCGGCAGCCTGGACAGCCAGCTGCCCGACCTGTCCGGCCTGGATCCCGAGGCGCTGAACGGCGCGTTCCAGGCCCTGGGCGCGGCGGCCTCCCAGGCCATGGATGGCATCGGCAATAAGCTTGCCATGGAGTCCGCCCCCGCCACCGTGACCGTCAACGGCCAGGATATCTCCGTCACCCGTGTTAAGGTCACCGCGGGCACCGAGGCGCTCATCGCCTTCTATGATTCCCTGCTCACCTCCCTGGAGGGCGACACCGAGCTGCAAAACGCCGTGGCGGTGATCGTGGACTTCGTCTCCGCGCTGGCCGCCAGCGAGGGCGACGATTCCATCCCCGACGGCGCCACCGCCGTCCAGACCATCCTGGGGAACATGGATGAGATCCGCCAGGAGCTGACCCAGACGCTGACCGAGGCCGGCATTGCCGTCGCCCTGACCGTCTGCATGACCGAGGAGGAAAACCCGGTGCAGCTGGCCATGGACATCACCGTGGACGGCCAGACCGTGTCCGGCTCCCTGCTGATGAGCGAAAACCAGGATTACATCCGCCTGGAGATGGTGGACGTGGACGGCACCGTCAGCGCCCTGCAATATGACCTCACCGTCAACACCGGCCTGGCCTTCGGCTTCCACTTCGGCAGCTACGAGGGAGAGAACGAGACCTTCTCCCTGGTCTACGATCAGGACAGCCAGGCTCAGACCTTCGACGTCGCCGTCACCACCACCGACACCGATTACGGGACCGGCGAGGTGACTTCCAGCGACACCACCGTCTCCGGCAGCTATGCCAACAGCGACAACCTGTTCACCCTGGTGGTGGACAAGGTGAACGGCGAGTCCTTCGGCGGCACCCTCACCCTGAACGTCCGCACCAACGACACCGTGACCATGCCCGCCTTCAGCGAGCTGACCCGGCTGGAGGAAACGGAGTTTGCCTCCGTGGTAGAGGCCCTGCAAACCGGCCTGGCCACCGTCGGCCAGCTCTTCGGCGCCGCCGCCGACTCCATCACCCCCGCCGCCTGACCCCCGCGCCATATCCCCAACACCACCCCCCGCCGGTTCACCCCCGGCGGGGTTCTTCGCACCCCAACCGCCCCTGAAAGGGGAGGCGGCGCATCGCGCCGGAGGGGTCAGCCGCGGTACGCAGAATACCATTTGGAATGCACCAAGGCGAATTCGTACAGACCTCCTTGGCTTCCCCCGGGGGGAAGCTGGCAGACTTGACGGCTCTTCGGAACCGGCAAGGCTGACTGAAGAGGGATGGCGACAGCTTGAATACTGTTTGCACTTCGTCCAATGGTATCGGCCTAAGATTATTGCAAATTACTTTTCTTTGTCCAGATTGATTTACCACATAGAGAATGGCTTTTATAAAACAAGTACCCATCTCCACTCACCGAACCCTTTATAAAACTTTCGGTGCACGCCATCCCTCTTCAGTCACGCCCCGTTGGGGCGCGCCAGCTTCCCCCCGGGGGAAGCCAAGGGGGCGTTGTACGAATTCGCCCGGGATTTTACAAAACCGCGACTGCCTGCTGCAACCCCTCAGCCGCTGCGGCGGCAGCTCCCCTTTCAGGGGCGCTTTTTCTCGCTGCCCCCTTTGGGGGAAGTGCCGCGAAGCGGCAAAGGGGGTGTCGTTGGTATTTTTGACCTGTTACCATTCAACGAACCACACCCCCTCAGTCAGGCCGTTCGGCCTGCCAGCTCCCCCATTGGGGAGCCAAGGGCATGCAGTAATTTTTTGGTAGACGGATCGGGGGAAAGGATGTATAATTGTATCAAATCCGTGCTGAAATCCGCGCTGAGGTTGGAAATTCCGGGGAAGGGGGGCGGGGCAGATGCGGCGGGGGTTGTTCCCGTTTTTGAAGTACCGCATTTACCGGCGGACGTTTTTTCTGTATGTGACCATCATGGTGCTGGTCATCAGCGCCGTTTCGGTGGTGCTGCTGCTCAATGCCAACGCCACGGGGCTGGACCGCTTTTCCTCCGGGGCCAGCGCGGGGTTCTCCCTGCTGGAAATGAAGCGGCAGAGCGTGCTGGCGGGGATCGACCGGCTGTTCTTCCGCATTTACGCCACCCGGACCCTGGAGCAGGACTTCACCCGCTTTTTCGGGGCCACGCCGGAGGAATACATGCGCTACCGCCTCAGCCGGGGCGACCCCGGCTCCGAGACCTATCCCGAGGCCCTGGGCTCCGTGGTGGCCGCGTCGGACTACACCATCCGCTACGTGCTCCATGACGACGGGGAGCGGATCATGGCCGCCCAGTACAGCGACGCCGGGTATTCCCGCTACCGCTTCGTCACCCGCCGGGAGGCGGAGGCCCTGCGCCGGGGGCTGCTGGTATACACCAAGGAGCTGGCAGGGCAATCCGGCCCGGTGGGGCAGATGGTCTTTCTCATTGACCTCTCCGCCTACGCCGCCGGGGTGATCCCCACGGAAAACGGCGGCATGTGCTATTTCGCCGGGGAGACGGCGGCCCCCGCGGGCGGCCTGGCCCTGTCGGAGAACGCCTGGCTCCAGCTGGCCGCCGGGGGCGACGGCAGCGGCACCGCCCGGCTGGACGGGCGCCGGCTCTTCTTCTGGACCCGGACCGCCCCGGAGGCGGGCTTCGCGGTGGCGGCGGTGTCCTACCGGCAGCCGTACCTGTTCCCGTCGCTGTACGTGGTGGCGGGCATCTGCCTGCTGGTCGTGGTGGCCTTCGGGTTCACCACCGTGCTGTACGGCCGCCAGTTCACCGAGGACACCCGCTATTTGCAGCGGATGCTGGACAGCATGAGCCGGGTCCAGTCCGGCGGCTTCACCCCCATGGACCTGGGGGACCGCAGCGACGAATACGGCCAGATCGCCGAGAACCTCAACGGCCTGTACCGCCACCTGGACACCCTGATCCAGCAGAAGTACGTGCTGACCATCAACCAGCAGCGCACGGAGATGAAAATGCTCAGCGCCCAGCTGAACCCCCACTTCCTCTACAACACCCTGGAGCGCATCCGCCTGCGGGCCCTGCGGGAGGGCGCGCCCACGGCGGCGGAGGCGGCGGCCAGCCTGGGCCAGCTGTACCGCAACATCGTCAAGACCGACCCCGTGATCCCATTGAAGCAGGAGCTGGAGATCACCGGGCAGTATCTGGAGCTGATGTGCTTCCTGTACGGCGACCAGATGCTCTATCACATGGACGTGGACGAGAGCCTGTACGATGTGCCCACGCCGAAGATCTGGATGCAGCCCATCCTGGAAAACTTCTTCAAGCACAATTTCCGGGAGGACGACCGGATCAAGGTGGTGGTGGTGGAGGCCCGCCGCCGGAGCGGCGGACTGGAGCTGGACTTCTTCGACAACCTTGGCTCCATCCCGGAAGACAAGTGCCGGGAGCTGAACCGGGTGCTCACCCCGCCCCGGATCCGGGAATACGCCGAGCGGTCGGACAAGGAGATCGGGCTGAAAAACGTGTATCTGCGGCTGTATCTGTACTATGGCGAGCGGGTGACCATGGAGCTGATGAACAACCAGCCCACCGGCGTGCGCATCCGCATTCGAATTCGGGACGAGGAGGAAAAAGATGTATCGGCTTCTGATCGTGGATGACGAAAAGGACATCCGGGAAAATCTGCGCTATCTCATCGACTGGGAAAAATTCGGTATCACCGCCGTGCTCACCGCGGATTCCTTCGAGCACGCGGTGGACCTGGCGGTGGACTTCCGCCCCCACATCGCCCTGGTAGACGTGAACCTGGGGGACCACTTCGGCTATGAGCTGGTGTCCGTGCTCCGGGAGCGGGGCTTTGACACCTGCTTCTGCATGATCTCCGGCTACGACGACTTTGTTCACGTCCAGAACTCCATGAAGGCCGGGGCCAGGGACTACCTGCTCAAGCCCATCAGCGTCCGGGAGCTGGAGGACTATCTGGAGCGCACCGTGGTGCGGGAGCTGGGGGGCACGGTGCGCCAGGCCAAATCTGCCGACGCCCAGCTGGACCCGGTGGCCAACCGGCCCTACAAGCACTTTTCCAACATCACCAATAAGATGATCCTCATCGTGAAGAACGACTACGGCTCCAACCTGTCCCTGACCTCCATCTCGGAGAAATTCAACATGAGCAGCAAGTACATCGGCCGGGTGTTCCTCAACGACACGGGGCTGAAATTCTCGGAATACCTGATGGTGTTCCGGCTGCAAACCGCCCGGTATCTGGTGGAGAACACCCGGGAGAAGATCTCCTTCATCATCTCCACCGTGGGCTACTCCCAGCAGAACAATTTCTATGTCCATTTCAAGCGCCTTTTCGGCGTCTCCCCCGGCGACCTGCGGCGCATCCGGGGCATCGACGAGCCGGAGCCGGACGCCCCGGAGGCTTCGGTATGAGGCGGCTGCTGGCGCTGGTCCTGGCGGCGCTGCTGCTGACCGGCTGCACCCCCGGGCCGGAGGGCGGCGAACGGCCCCAGGCGGAGGTGGTGCTGAACTACTACACCATCGGCGAGCCGGACCGGGACCTGGTTCTGGTGAACGACGCGCTGAACGAAATACTGACGGAAAAATACGGCTTTGCCGTCAATTATCGGAAGATCGGCTGGAACGAGTACGACAATTACCTCACCGCCATGCTCAATACCAACCAGCCCTTTGACATCGCCTTTACCTGGACGGACGACTACGAGGCCAACGCCCTGGCCGGGGCCTGGCTGGACCTGACCCCCTACCTCCAGAACGAGGGGGCGGACATGTACGCCGCCGTCAACGAGAAATTCTGGAAGGGCGTGCAGATCGACGGCAAGGTCTGGGGCGTGCCCACCAACAAGGAGCTGGCCGTGCCCCTGCAATTCGTGTTCAACCGGGAGCTGGTGGAGAAATATGGCATCGACGTGTCCAAGTATCATACCTTCCATTCCCTGCTGCCCCTGCTGAGCATGATTTCGGAGAACGAGCCGGAGTATATCCCGCTGTTCCTGGATTCCTCCCGCTATGACCTGATGTCCACCCTGGGCTACGAGTACATCACGGAGACCCTGCCCCTGGTGCTTCAGACCGGCAGCGACAGCTGCCGGCTGGTGTGCGGCTTCCAGCAGCCGGAGGTGCGATCGCTGCTGCGCACCATGCGCCGGTACTATCAGGCGGGCTACATCAACGCCGACGCCAGCATCCGCACCACCTTCTCCCGGTTCGGCGACGAGAAGGTGTTCCTCCGCCTGGCCAGCGGCGGCCCGGACATCGACGCCAGCCTGAGCGAATCCTTCGGCTACGGGGTGATCGCCGTGCAGGCGGCCCGCAGCGTGGCCACCACGGCCTCCGCCCGGGCGGCGGTGATGGCCGTCAGCGCCCGCAGCGAGCACCCCCGGGAGGCGGTGATCTTCCTCAACGCCGTGAACACCGACCCGGAGATCCGCAATCTGCTGAATTTCGGCATCCAGGGCGTGCACTATGAGCTCACCGAAGCGGGCCAGGTGCGCAGCATCTCCGACGGCTACCAGGGCGTGAGCTACACCCAGGGCAACTGGTTCATCCTGCGCACCCGCCAGGGCGAAAGCCCGGACCGCTGGCAGACCTTTGAGAAATTCAACAACGCCGCCCAGGAGTCCGCCATCCTCGGCTTCATGCCGGACTACTCCGCCCACCCGGACATCGTGGAGGAGGTCACCCGCATCTACGGCAAATACTACTCCGCCCTCATCACCGGCACCGTAGACCCGGACACCTACGTCCCCCAAATGCTCGACGAACTCCAATCCGCCGGCCTGAACACCCTCCGGCAAGACCTCCAATCCCAACTGGACGATTGGTTGCTAGGGTAACACCGCGCAATTGTGTCTGCGAGCCGCAGCCGTCTTTTTGCCCCACTTCTTCA
>OLHA01001221.1_pt1 | contig 14186 bp, 10 predicted proteins | sample 1605961 | NCBI WGS metagenome assembly OLHA01 (sample SAMN03283288) | human gut metagenome | biome: human-associated habitat; material: feces | host: Homo sapiens | place: Peru | collected 2012
CAACCTTCGCCAGAACACCGCCGGTGGAATCCAGCTCCTGGGCGTAGGCACACTGGTCCTCGATCTTCAGCAGCTCTTCGAAAGCGCCCCGGGTGCCGGAGCCAGCCTCACGGCCGATGACCACAATGGCCTCGTCATCGCCGCCCAGGTCCTTCCAGTTGGTGATCTTGCCGGTGTAGATGTCGCTGAGCTGCTCGGTGGTCAGATCCAGGACCTTACCGGCCTTGTTGGCGATGACGGCGATCCCGTCGATGGCCACAATGTTCTCCTCCACACCGGCAGCCTTCTCGCTGTCCTTCAGGGCCCGGGAAGAATTGCCGATGTCGGTCTTTCCGGCGGCCACAGCCTCCAGGCCCGCGCCGGAGCCGGTGTACTCAGCGGTGACGGTGATGTCCGGATACTCCTCGGAGAAGCTCTCGATCATGGCCTCGCAGAGCTTCTGCATGGAAGTGGAGCCAGCCAGAGAGACAGTACCGGAAACGCTCTTGGGAGCCTCGGTGGTCTGCTCAGCAGTGGCAGCAGCCTCAGTGACGGCGGCGGTGGTAGCGGCAGGCTCGCTGGTGGAGCCGCAGGCGGTCATGGTCAGCAGCGCTGCCACAGAAAGGGCAATCGCAATTGCTTTTTGGAATTTCATTTTCAATTTCCTCCATTGATGTCTTGTTTTTGTTTACGGCCATATCTTACCCCTGCCGTGTAAAGGAGGAAATCGTGAGAAGGTAATTTCTGTGTAAAGGATTCCGAGGGTTTGTAAAATGCGAAAAGCCCTCTCCTGCTTGGAGAGGGTGGCACGGCGAAGCCGTGACGGGTGTGGAGGGGACACCTGGAACATAAAACCGGGCCCGGTTTTCACTTTTAGGGGTCCCCTCCACATCCGCCGCTGCGGCGGCACCTTCTCCAAGCAGGAGAAGGCAGGGGATTACTTTTTCACCAGCCCACGGACCTTGTCCGGCAGCCGGTCCCGGTTGACAAAGAGAACGCCTACAATGGCGTAGAGGGCTCCCAGCATGATCACGCTGATCAGCCAGTCTCCGGCCAGGATGCCCTTTCCGGCGGCACAGGTGATCAGTGTCGGCAGGGGCAGGGCCACACACAGGGCCAGCAGATAGGCCTTGGCCACAATGCCGGAATTGGCGGCGGCATAAGGGATCATGCCGTTGGGCAGACCCGGTGCCAGCAGGACCATCACCGTCACATAGGTCCGGTTCCGGCTGACGGAGAGGACGTTCATAAGCTTTCCCAGCTTGGGATTGGTCACGGCAACGGTGTTCAGCAGCTTTTTCGCCCGCTTTCCCAGGGCAAATACCGTCATATGGGACAGGATCCCCGCCGACAGGCACACGGCGGTGCCGATCCAGGGCCCCAGGACGATGCCCGCCACCAGCTGAATGGGCAGGGAGGGCAGAACAATCGACACCACCTGCACGAAGGACAGCAGCCAAAGGAGGCAGGCGCTGTAGGCCCTCCCCTCCCCCTCAAAGCAGGCCTCCAGGGCATTGCCGTTGCCGCTGGAAAATGCCGCCCAGACCCCAGGGGCATACAACCGGATGAGCTCCACCACCAGACCAATGGCGACCAGAATCACGAAGGCGATCACCGCCAGAGAGATGGCAGCGGATCTGCTTTGCTGTTTTTCCACGGGCGCTTCTCCTTTTTCTAAAAAATTTCGCATTATTCCCAGATTATACAGGAAAAACGGGAAAAGTCAAGAAAAACACATCCACCGGCAAAGCCGGTGGTGAGAGTATCGCCAATGGGCCATCCCCCGGGGACTTACCGCTTACCCTCAGCCGGCGATATGCGTCAGCTGGGCTGTCAGCTCCTCCAGACGCTCCTCCATGCTACAGTTCAAGCAGCTCTTTCTTTTTGGCTTTGTAGTAGAGAAAACCCACCAGATCTGCCAGGCCCCAGCCGATGGGAACCGACCACCAGATGCCGGTGACACCCACAGTGGGGATCGCGGACAGCAGATAGGCCAGGGCCACACGGGTCCCCAGGGAGATGACGGTCAGGACAACGCTCATGCCCGGCTTTCCCAGGGCGCGGTAGAGCCCATAGAGCAGGAACAGGCATCCGATGCCGCAGTAAAACGCGCCCTCAATGCGAAGATACCCCACACCCTCCAGAATGACCTCCCTCTCTCCGGCATCCACAAACAGCCCCATAAGGGGTCTGGCAAAGGCGAACACGAGAGCGGATATGATGATGCAGAAGGCCATGGAAATGCACACAGCGCTTTTGAGCCCGGCACGGATCCGCCCCCGCTCTTTCGCCCCATAGTTCTGGGCGATGTATGTGGAAAAGGCGTTGCCGAAGTCCTGCACCGGCATATAGGCAAAAGCATCGATTTTCACAGCGGCGGCAAAGGCCGCCATCACCACGGAGCCGAAGCTGTTGACAAGGCCCTGGACCATAAGGATACCGAGGTTCATGACCGATTGCTGCACACAGGTCAGTGTAGAGAAGGAAACGATCTCACGGACCCGCTCCCGCCGCAGGAACCGGACCTTCCACAGGGAACGGGCCTGAGGGAAGCGCATCAGCGTGTAGGCGGCAATGCCGACGCCCGAAAGGTACTGGGCGATCACCGTTGCCTCCGCGGCTCCGGCCACGCCCCGGTCCAGCCCGATCACAAACCAGAGATCCAGGGCAATATTCAGCAGGGCGGAAACAGCCAAAAAGACCAGGGGAATCACAGAATTGCCGATGGCCCGCAGAAAAGAGGCAAAGTAGTTATACAGAAAAACGGCGGGAATGCCCATAAAAATGACGAGCAGATACCGGCGCATATCCCCCCACACCTCGGCAGGGACCCGGAGAAATGCCCGCAGTCCATCCAGGCAGGCAAAGGACAGGATGTTCAGCAGCAGGGTGACCAAGGCAATAAAGAAAAAGGACGCGCAGAGATTCTCGCAAAGAGCCTTCTCATCCCGCTGGCCAAAGCGCATGGAGAACAGCGCCCCGCTGCCCATACACAGGCCAAGGATAATGGAGGTCAGGAAGGTCATCAGCGTAAAGGCAGAGCCCACTGCCGCAAGGGCGTTCCGGCCCAGGAATTGCCCCACGATCAGCGTGTCGGCAATGTTATAGCACTGCTGCAATAGATCCCCCAGGATCATGGGGATGGCAAACAGCAGCATGGACCTGGTAACAGGCCCCTTCGTCAAATCACGGTTCATGGCGCGCCTCCGTATCGTAAGCTTAAAGCTTCGTTTTGTAAGTATTGTTCTGTAATATGATCCTGTCCCGCATCAAGGACATAAAGGGACTGCGGCTGTGAAAAGCGTCGGGGTTGACAAAAGGACAAGGCACGACAGATTGCAAGCAGAATACCGGAATTTGTCACTATGAAAGTCCCTCACACCAACTGAAAAGTGTGAGGGATTTTGGGATTCGAGTCCAAACTCGTTTTCACCGCTCCACCAATTCGCAGATGACCTTTATCAGCATTTTTGTATCGATGGGCTTTGGGATATGCTCGTCCATTCCCGCCTCTTTTGCTCTCAGCCTGTCCTCCGAGAAGGCGTTGGCCGTCATTGCGATGATGGGAATTTTCTTTGCGTCCTCTCTGTCCAGAGAGCGGATCATTCTGGCGGTCTCGTAGCCGTTCATGACCGGCATCATGATGTCCATCAGGATCACGTCAAATTCACCGGGGCCGCTTTTTTCGAATATGTCCAGGGCTTCCCGGCCATTCCACGCCTTGGTCACGACGGCGCCCTCATTCTGGAGCACAAATTCCGCGATTTCCATATTCAGCCCATTGTCTTCCGCCAGGAGAATATGGAGGCCCTGGATAGACTTCTCCGGTGTATCCTTCTGCTCCTCCCGCTTGTTCCCATCCTGATCGATTTGAAACGGGATCCGGATCACAAAGGTAGTCCCCACACCTTTTTTACTTTCGAAGGTGATGGTTCCTCCCATTTTCTCGATCAGCTTCTTGGTGATCGGCATTCCCAGGCCTGTTCCCGCGTATTTTGTGCGGCTGCCGGAATCCTCCTGTGCAAAGGGCTCAAAAATACGTTTCTGGAACGCCTCGGACATCCCGATCCCCGTATCCCGGCAGATAAATTCCATGGTGGCTATATCTGTCCGCTGGGATGGGAGCTCCTGGCAGCTCATATAGATTTGTCCGTTTTCCCTGTTATACTTCACCGCGTTGGACAGGATATTCATCATCACCCGTTTCACATGGCCCGGGCTTCCGATGAGCTTCCGGTGAACGATCCCTTTCTTCTCCAGGGTGACCCGGATATTCTGCTCCGCGGCCATCTGCTCCACCACAACCAGCACTTCCTCAGAAATGCTGATCAGATCAAAGGGGACCTCTTCCAGGACCTCTTCCTCCGATTCCAGCTTGCTCATGTCCAGGACTTCGTTGATCAGCTCCAGCAGCAGATGGGAGGCCTCTTTGATCTTTCTCCTGCACTCCGTCTGCTTCTCTATATCCGCCGCGTAATGTTCAGCCACGTCGATCATGCCGCAGATCCCATTGATCGGCGTCCGGATGTCATGGCTCATGCGCTGGAGGAACTCGGTTTTGGCCTCGTTGGCAGCCTCCGCTTTTTTTGCCGATCTCAGAAGCTCTGCTTTGTACTGCTCCTCCTTTTCCTGTTCCAGCTTCTGGTGGGCCAGATTGGTCCTGTGCACCCAGAGCCAGAATATACTGAATATCAGAAAATAAAGAAGGGCAGCGCCTGCTACACGCAGGGGCAGATCGTGGAATACTTCCGTATCCGTCAGATAGGCATAGATATAATAGTCCCGCTGCTTCAGCATGATCCCATAGCATCCGGCCCCATCCTTTCTCAGGTGAAAAATGTGCTGGCTGTCTGTATGCTTCTTCATGGCCTGAACCACCTGGTTGTCCGCGGTATTCTGGCCAAGCAGACTCTCATCGTTGCTGGCAACGACCACCCCCTGATCCGCCACAAGAATCGTTCCGTCTTTCTGGGTACTGTAGCCATTCAATAGGCTCTGCACCGTCAGGGTATAGTTTCTGGTAAATTCCGGGGATGTATCATAATAAATCGCTACGATGCCGGGAGCGTCCTTTCTGGCGCAGGCCGCAATGTCGATATAGGACCCGTCCTCCCTGGAAAGCCGCTCCGAATAGCTTCTTTCCCTATATCCGGTAAAATCCATGATAATGTCTTTTTGCAGATAGTCCGTGATTTCCTCGGTGAGGGATTCATCCATGCTGTATTCGCAGTCCGTCTTTCCCTCCCCGTCCAGCACAAGGATCCCGTTCACCCAGAGGGTTTGCAGATTTTTCTTCAGAAACTCCCGGCTGAGCTGTCCGCCGTTTTCGATCTCCATGTTGATATTTGTGCTCATCTGCCTGGCGCTTTCGATTGACCGGAGGAGGCTCTTGGATTCCGAAGACTCATTGAAGTGGGTATAGGTGGAGCATTGCACCTTGACATAGTTTACGATCTCCACCAGTCTTTTTTCCGCGTCCGCTTTTTGCGCGTGAAAGGTATAGATCAGGGCGATCAGGGCCACGCAAAATCCCAGCAGGCCGCCAATCGTCTGGATCTGTTTTTCTTTTGCCCCTCCTTTAATATCCAAGATCATCCACCTCCAGATACTTTTCCGGATCATCCAGATATTTTCCGATGATTTTCAGGGATGTGCCGTCCTGCCGCATTTCTTCCAGGGTCCGGTCCATCTCCTCGCAGATCCCCCGGTCGTCCTCTTTCGCAAAGGCCACCCCTATCCCAGCGACCATCAGAGGCTCCTCCAGGATCCGGAAGCTGATATCGTAATCCTTCATATACTGGACGATAGACTCCTCATGGGCGGCAACCCCGTCTACATATCCTTTTCCCAGAAAGGTAAATATCAGTTCCCTGTGTGCCAGGCTGATCAGGTTTCCCAGCCTGGGGATCCGCCCATCCTCCCGGTTCAGGAAGATGCCCTCGGGCTTGGTCGTGGACTGGACGGCAAGATTCCGTCCCGCCAAGTCACTCAAGTGGTAAATATCGCTGCTCTTATTGACGGCTACCACCTGGCGGCTTGCGATATAGGGCCCGGCCCAGCGGTAATCCTCTAACCGCCCTTCCATGGAAAAGCAGCCCATGACGCAGTCGATCTCCCCGCTTTCCAGCAGTTCTTTTTTCTTCTCCCAGTTGATCTGGAGGACCTCCACCTGATATCCCATTCTTCTGAAGGCTTCCGTGGCCAGCTCTACGTCAATACCCGTTGGCACGCCGTCCTCATTCAGGTAGTTATAGGGTGGATAGCTGTCGCTGCCAAGGGTAATGGCAGGCCTATCCCCTTCTGTGCCGCTGCTCTGGGCCCTGCCGCAGCCCGCCAGGGCGGCCGCTAACATTCCCGCAAGCAAAATGCCCGCAATCCCTCTTTTTCCTTTCATTTTCATGATATCCCTGCTGTTCTTTATGGTTTTTACGTCCGGTTCCTCGCCATTTTCACGCTTCTACACCAAAGGTTTGCGTCAAAGCGGCAGTTTTTGCTCATAATACCTCTCATAATACCACAGGCCGCCCCGTTTGTCACTTAAAATTTTGAATCCCGCGCAAAAAAGTACCCGGCATTCCGGGGGGAGTCCTCCCCGGTTTCTGTCCTTGACATTCCATTGGAAACGGGTATACTAAATACGCAGAAAGAAACATAAGGAGGCAGAACCTATGCCGGAAGCGCTTCAAAGCATTTTGCCCCAATTCTTCCCGGAGGGGGTCCTGTCCTGCAGCCGGTATGGCTGCGGGCATATCAACGAAACCTACCTGGTGACCGCCCGGAATGGGAAGCGATATATTTTGCAGAAGGTGAGCACCCTGGCATTTCCGGATGTGAAGGGATTGCAGGAAAATATCACCGCCGTCACCGCCCACCTGCGGGGGAAAAATCCGGATCCCCGGAGGACCCTGCACCTGGTCCCCACCGTCACCGGAGAGAGCTGGTACGCCCTCCGGCCGGACAGCAATTGGCGGGTATTTGACTACATAGAAGACAGCATCTGCCTGGAGGCTCCCCGGTGCCCGGAGGACTTTTATGAGAGTGCCCTGGCCTTCGGCGGCTTCCAGCAGGCACTGTCCGACTTCCCGGCGGAAACCCTCCACGAAACCATCCGGGATTTCCACAACACCCCGGCCCGCTTCCGGCAGTTCAAGGAGGCCGTGGCCCGGGACCCTCTGGGCCGGGCGGCGGAGGTGCGGCAGGAGATCGACTTTGCCCTGGCCCACGAGCAGGTGGGCAGCGCCCTGGTGGACCAGCTGGCCCAGGGGATCCTGCCCCTGCGGGTGACTCACAACGACACCAAGCTGAACAACGTCATGCTGGATGCCAAGACCCATGAGCCTCTGTGCGTCATCGATCTGGACACCACCATGCCGGGCCTCAGCGCCTACGACTTCGGAGACTCCATCCGCTTCGGTGCCGCCACGGCACCGGAGGACGAGCAGGACCTGAGCAAGGTGGAGATGGATCTGGACCTGTACCGGATCTTCACCCGGGGCTTTCTGAAAGCCTGCCCGGCCCTGACCGAGGCAGAGCGGGCCTCCCTGCCCCTAGGGGCTCTGGTGATGACCCTGGAGTGCGGCATCCGCTTCCTGGCGGACCACATCGACGGGGACCGCTACTTCGGCATCCACCGGGAGGGTCAGAACCTGGACCGGGCCCGGACCCAGTTCAAGCTGGTGGCAGATATGGAAAAAAAGTGGGAAGAAATGAAAAAAATCGTGGAAGAGGAGTATTCAAGTATGCAGAAACCGGTTCTTGTGGTTATGGCCGCCGGTATGGGCAGCCGCTACGGCGGACTGAAGCAGATCGACCCGGTAGGGTCCAAGGGGGAGGCCATCCTGGACTACTCCCTCTTTGATGCCCGGGAGGCTGGCTTCGAAACCGCCGTGATCATCATCAAAAAGGCCATTGAGAAGGACTTTATGGAAACCGTCGGTGCCCGGCTGAGGCAGGCCCCCATGGAAATCCGCTACGCCTTCCAGGAGCTGGACAAGCTCCCTCAGGGCTACACCGTCCCCCAGGAGCGGACCAAGCCCTGGGGCACCTGCCACGCCGTATGCTGCGCCGCCCAGGTCATCGGCGACGCGCCCTTCGCCGTCATCAATGCCGACGACTACTACGGCAAGGCCGCCTTCCGGGAGATCTACCAATACCTGAGCACCCATCACGATGACGACAAATACCGCTACTGCATGGTGGGCTACGAGCTGGGCAACACCGTGACCGACAATGGTTCCGTCGCCCGGGGGGTGTGCCAGGTGAACGACCGGGGCTTCCTGGATGCCGTGGTGGAGCGGACCCGCATCGAAAAGTACGAAGGCGGCATCCACTATACCGAGGACGGCGGCGAGACCTGGACCGATCTGGACGGAAAAACCCCTGTCTCCATGAATATGTGGGGCTTCACCCCCAGCTTTGCCAAGGAGAGCATTGCCCGGTTCCCCGCCTTCCTGGACAAGGCCCTGAAAGAGAATCCCATGAAGGGGGAGTATTTCCTGCCCTCCACCGTTACGGCCCTGCTGACCGAGGGCAAGGCCACAGTACAGATGCTCTACTCTCCGGACAAGTGGCACGGCGTCACCTACGCCGCCGACAAGCCCGTAGTGGTAAAAGCCCTGGCGGATATGACAAAGGACGGACTATACCCCGACGGACTGTGGGGATAAAAACGAAAAGCCGGCCCCTCATTGGAGATCATGCTCCAATGGGGGGCCGGTCCTTATACCGGCGCGCCCAGGTAGGTGCCCAGGGCCTCCGCGGCGTTCATGGCATCGGTATAGCCCTGCCAGTAGAGGGCTCCCAGCTTTTCCATATTGCCCTCCACCCGGCTGACGGAGATGGGCCGCTCCGGCGCCAGGACGAAGACCCGGCCTTGGCGCTCCAGGGCCTCCAGCTCTTCGCACAGCTCGTTGTAGGTCAGATTCATCCGGTCCGTAGCCCGGGCGAATTCCGGCCAGCGGCGGTAGACCCGCTCTGCCGTAGCCTTCTCCTTGGGCTTTTTCCGGAAATCCCGGTGCCGGGTGCGGATGACCACGATTTTCTCAAAGCCCTGGTCCAGGGCCCAGCGGAAGGGAATGCCACAGGAGCAGCCTCCGTCCAGGCAGGGGATCCCCTCCACATCCACCATAGGGGTCACAAAGGGCATGGAGGCAGAGGCCTTGGCGGCGGCATAGATATCGCAAGACCCCCGCTCCCAGAAGATAGGCTCCCCGGTGCGGCAGTTGGTGGCCTCTACCACAAACCGACGCTTGGGATCCAGAAACCGGGCGGCGTTCAGGGGCTCGATGGCGTTGTAGTCATTCAGAAGGTAATCCAGCCGGATCAGGCTCCGGCTCTTTTTGATGGCCCCGGTGCCGATATAGTCCGAATCGTGGCGGTGCCCCAGATTGGCTCTGGCGGACCGGCCGATCTGCCCGGAAACATAGCTCATCCCCGCCAGAGCCCCGGCGGAAACGCCCACGGTGCAGGAGAAGTTGATTTCCCGCTGCATCCAGGCATCCAGAGCCCCCTGGGTATAGAGCCCCCGAAAGGCTCCGCCCTCCAGCACCAGGCAGCCCCTTACTATCCGCTCCCCCGCCTCCCCGGTGGGGATGGCGGAGAGGCAGCTGTAAACATCGTGATTCATGGCAAGCCCTCCAAATTTATTTTGGCTGGATTTTACCAGAAATTGGGGAAGAATGCAAGGGGAAAAAGCCCCCGCCGGAGGTCGCCTTCCCCTGGGGGAAGGTGGACCGGGCGCAGCCCGGGACGGGTGCCGCCCGGGCTTTTGTCGTTTTGACGGTACATCAAAAAAATATAAAATTTTTGTTTACTTTTTATAAACTAAGTGTTATACTCGGTCACATACCCTCCGCAAACCGCGGAGGCAAAAACAAATCTTCAGAAAGGAAGGTACGAATGATGAAACGGAAATTGACAGCGAGGGAAATCGTGGCTGTAGCCAGCTTATTGTTTGGTCTGTTTTTTGGCGCAGGCAACCTGATCTTCCCGGTACACATGGGACAAATGGCAGGTGCGAACTCCGTAGTAGCCATCCTGGGCTTTGTCGTAACGGCGGTCGGCCTTCCTTTGCTGGCCATTGTATCCATGGCCCTGTCCCGCAGTGAGAGCCTGGCAGAGCTCTCCGGCCGGGTAGGCAAGCACTACGGCATCTTTTTCACCTGTCTGCTGTATCTGACCATCGGACCCTGCTTCGCCATTCCCAGATGCGCCTCCACCTCCTTTACGGTGGGCATGGCCCCTCTGGTGGGGGAGGATCAGCAGGCCCTGGCCCTGCTGATTTTTTCTACCATTTTCTTTGCCCTGGTGCTCTATTTCTCCCTGCGGCCCAGCGGCATCCTGACCTACGTAGGCAAGGTCATCAATCCGGTGTTTCTGGTGTTTCTGCTGCTGCTGATCATTGCCGCTCTCCTCAATCCCACAGCCGGGCTCACCGAGGTTTCTCCCGAAGGAAATTATGTAAACCATCCCTTCGTCACCGGCTTCCTGGAAGGCTACAATACCATGGACATCCTGGCGGCCCTGGCCTTCGGCATTACCATTGTCCAGGTCATCAAGGAGCTGGGGGTGGAGAAGCCCCAGGACGTGGCCGGAGCCACCTACCGGGCGGGCCTGTTCAGCAGCCTGCTGATGGCTGTGATCTATGCCCTCATTACCCTGATGGGCGTTTTCAGCCGAGGCGTTTTCGCCACCAGTGAAAACGGCGGCATTGCCCTGACCCAGATCGCCCACCACTACTTCGGGCCTGCCGGTCAGCTGATCCTGGCCGCCACCGTGACCCTGGCCTGCCTGAAAACCTCCATCGGCCTCGTCACCTCCTGCGCCGAGACCTTCGGCCTCCTCTTCCCCAAGGTCAGCTACAAGGCCTGGACCGTTCTGTTCAGTATCTTCCCCCTGGTGGTTTCCAACTTCGGCCTGACCCAGATCATTACCCTCTCCCTGCCGGTGCTGATGTTCCTGTATCCTCTGGCCATTACCCTGATCCTGCTGACGGTCTTCGGGAAATTCTACGGCAATGACCGGAAGATCTATGTCAGCGTCACCGCCTGCACCTTCCTGGCAGCCATCCTGGACCTGCTGAACGCACTGCCGGCCTCTGCCATAGAAGCCATCCATGTGACGGGGCTTCTCAACTGGGCAGGACGGACCCTTCCCCTCTTCAGCCTGGGACTGGGCTGGCTCCTCCCGGCAGCCATCGGCCTGGCCATCGGCCTGGTGTGGAGGAAGGCAAAGCCCTAAACCAAGCAGCCCCCGCCAGAGGCAGCCTTCCCCTGCGGGGAAGGTGGACCGGGCGCAGCCCGGGACGGATGAGGGGAGCCGCACCTAGAATAAGGAAACAGGCTGGGTTGAATGGGAAACACCCCCGTTCAATCCAGCCTGTTTTTCACTTTTCGGTTGTTTTCCCTCATCCGTCAGGGCCCTTGGCCCTGCCACCTTCCCCGTAGGGGAAGGCGACCTACCGGCGGGGGCCTTTTTATTTCACCCCGTACATCTTTACGGACATCTCCCAGCTGACCACGTAGCCGATGGCGGCAGCGGCCAGCACGGCGGGAGGTGCCAGGGTGGGCAGGGGCGGCAGGGTCTTGACGGCGAAGCTGGCAGCGCAGAAGACGCAGATGGCCACGTAGTAGACGATCCGGCCTTTTTCCACGCCGAATTTAAAGAAGAAGGGCATACACAGCTCGATGGAGAGTAACCCCGATGCCAGGGTCAGGCCGCTCAGCTGCGTCAGATCTGCCAGTTCGAAGTTACCGGAAATGGCAGCACCCAGGCCTCGAAACGCCGTCAGCACCGCCGCTGTAGGCACCACCAGCAATAGGCCCAGCAGGTACTTTTCTCCCACAATCGTCCCCTTGGACACCGGCAGACAGCCGCAGAATTCGTTCCAGTGGCTCCGCTCGTCGTAGGACAGCAGGCTCACCGGCAGCAGACCCATCATGAAGATGGGGTAGGCAAAAAAGAAGGGATTGTCCTGGGAAAACAGGGATACTACCCCAAATACCCCTACCACCAGCAGCATACTTTTGCAGTAAGCTCTCAGTTGGTAGGCATCCTTTAACAGCAGCGCTTTCATGTTACTCCGCCTCCTTGCTCATATAGATAAACAGCTCTTCCATGGTCACGGGGCTTACCTCCCTGCCCTTTGGCAGGGCGCTCCGCTTCACGAGGGCCTCTACACCGTAGGGGCTCTCTTTTTTGTGGAGCACCCCCTCCTCCGGTAGGTTTTCCAGGTCTGGCTTTGTGCAGTGGACCACTCCGTACTCCCCCAGCAGATAGTCCTTCTCTTCGCAGAGCATGAGTTTTCCCTTGTGGAGGAAGGCCACATAGTCACAGAGCTTTTCCAGGTCGCTGACGATGTGGGAGGAAATGAGCACAGACCCGCCCTCCCGGGCAAAGTCTAAGAGAATATTCACCACCTGATCCCGGACCACTGGATCCAGCCCTGACGTAGCCTCGTCCAGCAGGAGGAGCTTTGCCCCGTGGCTCAGGGCAATGGCCAGTCCCAGCTTCATCTGCATCCCCTTGGAATAGTCTCCGAATTTCTTGGTTTCCGGCAGGTCAAAGGTTTTCAGGAACCTGTGATAGGTTTCCGGATCCCAGTTCTGATAGATCGGGGCCATGGTCTTCTCCACCTGAATGGCCGTCACACAGGGCGGCAGCCCTACGGTGTCCATCACCACGCCCAAATCCTGCTTGACCGCCACATTTCCCCGGCTGTCCTGGCCCAGGACGGTGACGGTGCCGCCGTCGGAGTGGAGCATATCCAGGATGATCTTGATTGTGGTGGTCTTTCCGGCACCGTTCTCCCCCACCAGCCCTAAGACGCAGCCCTCCGGCAGGGTCAGGGACAGGTTCTCCAGGGAGAATCCATCATAATGCTTCGATAAGTTTCTGATTTCCAGTGCGTTCATAGCTGTTCCTCCAGGGCGAATGTTACCATTTCCAGCAGCTCTTCTTTGGCAAGCCCCGCCTCCAGGGCCAGACGCAGAGCTTCATCGATGTGTTCTTCTATTTTTTTCAAATTTTCCTCCCGCAGAAGCTCCACATTCCGGGGAGCCACATAGCAGCCCTTGCCGGGGACGGTGTAGAGGAAGCCGTCCTTCTCCAGCTCCTCATAGGCCCGCTTGGTGGTAATGAAGCTGATGCGCAGGTCCTTGGCCAGGGCCCGGATGGAGGGCAGCAGCTCGTTTTCCTGTAAGCTCCCGGAAAGAATCTGGGATCGAAGCTGGGTATAGATCTGGTCGTAGATGGGCGTGCCGCTTTTGTTATCGATGAGTATATCCATGGAATCACCTCTGTATATATCGATTATATACAGTAGATACAGTTTTGTCAAGAGATTTTTCTCCTTCCATACCGATATAAGCATACTGATTTCTCTGGACAACTGTCTTTCCCTATGGTATACTAAAGCAAAAACGGAAGAAAGAGGGTTCCCTATATGCCAAAAGTCATTTTCCAAATTGAAGGCGGCAAGCCTGTTACTGCCGAATGCAATGTGGGCGACAACCTTCTGGAGCTGGCCCGGCGGTCCAATGTGGCCATCGACGCTCCCTGCTCCGGCAACGGCTCCTGCGGCAAGTGCCGTGTAAAGCTGGTGGAGGGCGATCTGGAGAGCATCCAGACCCGGCACATCTCCGACGAAGAATATGCCGGGGGCTGGCGGCTCAGCTGCTCTTCTAAGGTAGCCGGGGACTGCACCATTTTTGTGCCGGACATTGCCTCCGCCTATCAGTCCCGGATGAAGACTGCGGATCTGTCCTCCCCCAAGGAAGTCGCCATCTTCGACAAGGCCCAGGAGGACCTGAAAAAGAGCGGCATCCATTTCGTCAATTCCTACCGCAGCGTGGTTCTGACCATGACCGAGCCCAGCCTGGAGGACACCATGCCGGACAACGAGCGGCTGACCTGGGCCATTGAGGACGCTCTGGGGGTGGAGACCGTCCGCATCCCCCACACGGTGATGGTCCGTCTGGCCACCACCCTCCGGGAGCATGGCTTCCAGGTCTGCGTCAAGGGCCGCCTGGAGGGAAAGTCCTTCACCTGTATGGAAATCTGCGGCCCCCAGGACACGGGCATCTATGGCTGCGCCATCGACATCGGCACCACCACCGTGACCATGGTCATGACGGACCTGACCAGCGGCAAGATCCTGGCCAAGGGCTCCTCCGGCAACGGCCAGATTCGCTATGGCGCGGATGTCATCA